>JAESFY010000152.1_pt1 | contig 30489 bp, 37 predicted proteins | sample 9266201 | NCBI WGS metagenome assembly JAESFY01 (sample SAMN14515071, study PRJNA621656) | algae metagenome | isolation source: Nodosilinea sp. WJT8-NPBG4 and co-occurring heterotrophs from soil, lower... | place: USA: Pinto Basin, Colorado Desert, California | collected 2006-05-27 | reverse complement strand
ACGAGAAGTTGTTTCCCACGATCCCCTGGTGGCGCTCTCCGGTCAGTCGGTCGACGATGTGGATGTCGAGCACCTCGAGGACGGGGAACTCCCGATCCGCACCGTCGGCGAATCGCAGCTGCACGGAGACGATGTCGAGCTCGACCGAGTAGCGGCCGCCGTCAGGGCCGTCGCCGTGCGCGAGATCGTTGAACCGTCGGTCGATCATCGCGAGGGCATTGCGGAGGTTCTCCTGGCGACGCTCACCGCGGGCGAGGTTGGCGAAGTTCGTGGTGATCCGCGAACTCTCCGACGGTGCGTAGTCCTCGTCGAAGCGTGTGGTCGTGATGCTGAACGTGATCTCGTTCGCCATGATGGGCCAATCCGGGAGATGAGAGGCCGGCTCGGCCTCGCGAAAGCTGTGCTCTCATCGTGCGGCCGCGACGAGGTCATCGGGTAATTCGGCTCCACTATGCGGTGCTATAGCATAGACCTATGCCCAGGCGATCGAGCGGTATCACGCTGCAACAGCTCCAGTACTTCATCGAGGTCGCGGCGGAAGGCTCGATCACCGCGGCGGCCGACATGCTCTATGTCGCTCAGCCCACCATGTCCGCGGCGATGAAAGACCTCGAGAGCCGGGTGGGCCGTGCTCTGCTGGCCCGCTCGGCCCGGGGAGTCACGCTCACGAGCGACGGATCGGAGTTCCTCGGGTACGCCCGTCAGGTCGTCGAGCAGGCGGAGCTGCTCGAACAGCGTTACCTGGGTCGCCCTCCGTCGCGCCGACTCCTCGGGGTGTCGACACAGCACTACTCCTTCGCGGTGGATGCGTTCGTGCGGATGGTCAAGGGCACGAGCGCGGCCGAATACGAGTTCTCTCTCCGGGAGACGCGCACGTGGGACATCATCGAAGACGTGCGGACGCTGCGCAGCGAACTCGGCATCCTGTTCCGCAACGACTTCAACCGCAATGTCATCGACAAGCTGCTGCGGGACTCGGGTCTCGCGTTCCATCCGCTCTTCGTCGCGGAGCCGCACATCTTCGTCTCGCGACGGAACGCGCTCGCCTCCCGAGAGCGCGCGACCCTCGACGATCTCGTCGGCCTGCCGCGGCTCACTTTCGACCAGGGGGCGAACAACTCGTTCTACTTCGCCGAGGAGATCCTCTCGACCCTCTCGAGTGCCCGGGAGATCCGGGTCTCGGATCGAGCGACGATCTTCAACCTCATGATCGGGCTCGACGGCTACACGATCTCCACGGGCATCATCAGCGACGATCTCGACCCCGAGATCGTCGCGGTGCCCCTCGACGTCGACGACCACATCGAGATCGGATGGGTCGGACGCACCGCCATCCCCCTCACCGAGCAGGCGCAGCGGTACCTCGTCGAGGTGCGCGACGTCGTCGCGGGCTTCGGTGTGGCGCTGCTCGGCTAGAGCGAGCAGACGACCCGTCAGACGGTGCCGTAGAGCCGATCGCCGGCGTCGCCGAGCCCGGGGACGATGTAGCCCTTCTCATTGAGACGCTCGTCGAGCGCGCCGAGAACGATCGTCACATCGCGGTCTCCGACGAGAGCCTCGATCGCGGCGAGCCCCTCCGGCGTGCCCAGCAGGCAGATCGCCGTGACGTCCTTGGCCCCGCGGTCGAACAGGAACTGGATGGCGGCAGCCAGCGAGCCACCGGTCGCGAGCATCGGATCGATGGCGAAGCACTGGCGGTCGCTCAGGTCGTCAGGCAGACGCTCGGCGTAGGTGGTCGGCTCGAAGGTCTCTTCGTCGCGGACCATCCCGAGGAACCCGACCTCGGCGGTCGGGAGCAGCTTCACGAGTCCCTCGAGCATGCCGAGTCCTGCGCGCAGGATCGGCACGACGATCGGCCGGGGCTCCGAGATCTTCACGCCCATCGTCGTCGTCACCGGTGTGGTGATCTCGATCGGGCTGACCTTGACGTTGCGGGTCGCCTCGTACGCGAGCAGGGTCACGAGCTCCTCGGTCAGCTGGCGGAAGACAGGCGATGGTGTGCGATGGTCGCGCAGCACCGAGAGCTTGTGGGTGACGAGAGGGTGGTCGGCGACGTGGACACGCATGGATACAGGCTAATGCGCCGGGGGCCCCGCCACGACATCGGATGCCGTCGCCCGCGCGGTGCGCTGTCGTAGGCTCGACGCATGACCGCCTCAGACGTCCGTGCGATGCGACGCGCCCTCGAGCTCGCGGGCGAGGCGGCGGCGGCGTCGGAGATACCGGTGGGGGCGGTGGTGCTCGACGTCGAGGGGCGGATCGTCGCCGAAGGGCGCAACAACCGTGAGGCCAGCCACGATCCGACCGGGCATGCCGAGATCGCGGCTCTGCGGGGAGCCGCGGCATCCGCCGGTTCGTGGAATCTCGACGGGCACACCCTCGTCGTGACCCTCGAACCCTGCATCATGTGCGCCGGGGCGATCCTGCAGGCGCGCATCGCGCGTGTGGTGTTCGGAGCCTGGGACGACAAGGCGGGCGCCGCGGGATCGATGTACGACGTTCTCCGTGACAGGAGGCTGCCCTACCGTGCCGAGGTCATCGGCGGGGTCGATGCAGACGCTTCCACGGCGCTGCTGCAGAGCTTCTTCGAGCAGCGGCGCTGACGGTCGCGAGCGTCGCGCGGGTCAGTCGGAGGACTTGAGCACGAACACGTCTGTCGACGGCTCCGGGTCGAGCGACGGACGGTACACATCGGGCTCGATGTAGATCACCCGAGCCGTGGGGACCGCCTCGCGGATGCGAGCCTCGATCGCGTCGATGTCCACGGCGGCCTCGCGCAGCGGCTTGTCGGCGTTGAGCGCGATCTTCGCCGCCACCATCAGCTCGTCGGGTCCGAGGTAGAGCGTCTTCATGTGGATGATCTTCTCGATCTCGTCGCCCGCGTTGATCGCGTCGACGATGCGATCGTGATCGGCCTGCGTGGCGCCCTCGCCCACGAGCAGGCTCTTGGTCTCGACCCCGAGCACGATCGCGATGACCACGAGCAGGATGCCGATCATCAGGGTGCCGAGTGCATCGAACAGCGGGTTGCCCGTGATCACCGTGAGACCGACGCCGAGCAGCGCGAAGGTGAGACCGGTGAGAGCTCCGACATCCTCGAGCAGCACGACAGGCAGCTCGGGTGCTTTCGCGCGGCGGACGAACGACACCCACGACTGGTTCCTGTCGCGCACGAGGTTGCTCTCCTTGACGGCCGTGCGCAGCGAGAACGACTCGAGGCCGATCGCGACCACGAGGACGACGATGGGCAGCCACCACCACGTCTTGTCGAGTTCGTGCGGGTGGGTGAGCTTGTCGATCGCCTCGTAGATCGCGAACAGGCCACCGACGGAGAACAGGATGATCGACACGACGAACGCGTAGACGTAGCGCTCCCGACCGTAGCCGAAGGGGTGTGCCCGGTCGGCCTCCTTCTTCGCCTTGCGCCCGCCCAGCATGAGGAGGAGCTGGTTGCCGGAATCGGCGACCGAGTGGATCGCCTCGGCGAGCATCGATGCGGATCCGGAGAGCGCCCACGCGAGGAACTTCGCCAGGGCTATGCCCAGATTCGCCAGGAACGCCGCGAGAATGGCCTTGCCGCCGCCGGATGCACTCATGCGACGAGTCTAGATCCGCTCGCCCGTGGTCGCCTGGTGCGCCCGCCGTAGGATGACGACATGGCTGACTCTCTTCCCGCTCTCGCGTTCCTCGGTGCCGGTTCGATGGGTGGTGCGATCCTCCGAGGGGTGGTCGCATCCGGGATCCCTGTCGACGGAGGCATCACCGCGACGAACCGCACCCCCGAGAAGGCGGCGGCGTTCGCCGAACTCGACGGCGTGCGCAGCATCGCGCTGTCCGACAGCCCTGACGGCAACGCCCAGGCGGTTGCGCAGGCGCGCATCGTCCTGGTCGGCGTGAAGCCGGCGATGGTGCCCGATCTGCTGCGCGAGATCGCTCCCTCTCTACCCGATGATGCGATCGTGGTGAGTCTCGCGGCAGGGGTCACCCTGCAGACCTTCGCCGACAACCTCGGCGCCGACGTCCGCGTCATCCGCTCGATGCCGAACACCCCGTCGACCGTCGGCAAGGGGGTCACGGGACTCGCAACGGGCGCCGCGGCATCCGCTGACGATCTCGCCCTCGTGCACCGTCTCTTCGAGACCGTGGGTGCGGTCGTCGAGGTGCCGGAGTCGCAGATCGACGCACTGTCGACGATCTCGGGTTCGGGGCCGGCCTACGTCTACCTGCTCATCGAGGAGCTCACCAAGGCCGCCGTCGGCATGGGATTCAGCGAGAGCGACGCCCGGATCATGGTGGAGCAGACGTTCATCGGAGCGGCCGCGCTGCTCGATGCGTCAGGGGAGGAGCCGTCCGAACTCCGCCGCCGGGTCACGAGTCCGAAGGGCACCACCGAGCGGGCCATCGCGGTACTGCAGGAGGCGCACCTCGACCGCACGTTCGCGGACGCCGCCGATGCGGCCCTGGCGCGGGCGAAAGAGCTGGCGGCCGGCGCCTGACATGCAGCTGCGGTTCTCGGGGCCCATCTGGCACTGGCGCGGCCCAGCGCCGTACCACTTCGTCACCGTGCCGCCTGTCGAGAGCGACATGATCGGCGAGGTCGCGAGCGTCGTCACATACGGGTGGGGCATGATCCCGGCGTCCGTGACGATCGGACGCACGACGGTGACCACGGCACTGTGGCCGAAGGACGGCGGTTACATCGTCCCGATCAAGAAGGCGCTGCAGGACCGTGAGGGCGTCGGGATCGACGACGTCGTCGAGATCACTCTCGACATCGACGCCTGAACCTCGGCGTGCGCACTCCGCTCAGCGGTCGAGGGCCGCGAAGCGCTCGATGTCGCTGTTGGTTCCAGACACGATGATGAGGTCGTGGTTGGTGACGATCGTGTTCGCCTCGGCGTAGCGGAACGGCTTGCCGGGGCTCTTCACGCCCACCACCGTCACCTTGTACTTGCTGCGCACACCGGATTCGTTCAGACCCACGCCGCGGATGAACTTCGGCGGGTACATCTTCGCAAGGACGAAGTCGTCGTCGAAGCGGATGAAGTCGAGCATCCGGCCCGAGACGAGGTGCGCGACGCGCTCACCCGCCTCGCGCTCGGGGTAGATCACGTGGTTGGCGCCGACGCGGGCGAGGATCTTTCCGTGCGACTGCGACACCGCCTTGGCCCAGATCTGCGGGACCTTGAGGTCGACGAGGTTCGCGGTGATGAGCACCGACGCCTCGATCGACGAGCCGACGGCGACGACGGCGACCTGGAAGTCCTGGGCGCCGATCTGACGCAGCGCGTCGATGTTCTTGGCGTCGGCCTGCACCGTGTGCGTGACGCGGTCTGACCACTTCTGCACGAGCTCGAGGTTGTCGTCGATCGCGAGCACCTCGCGGTCGAGGCGGTCGAGTTCACCCGCGCAGGCGGCACCGAACCGGCCGAGACCGATGACGAGGACGGGAGCGTCGCCCCGGAGGACTTCAACCAACGATCGGCCTTTCCACGGGCAGTGAGTAGTACTGCGTTCGCGATGTCGCGGCGACGGCCGCGGCGAGAGTCACTGTACCAACGCGTCCCATGAAGATGGTGGTCGCGAGCACATAAGAGGCGGAGTCCGGGAGCTCCGCGGTGAGGCCGGTCGACAGTCCGACCGTTCCGAACGCCGAGATCACATCGAAGAGCACGTAGCTGATGTCGGCTTTGGTGATCTGGGCGATGATGATCGTCGAGAGTGCGACGATGGTGGCGCCCCATGCCACGACGCTCAGGGCGACGCGTTGCACGTCGCTCGGGATGCGGCGGCCGAATGCCTCGACCGACTGGCGGCCCTTGGCCTCCGACCATACGGCGATCGCCAGCACGGCGAGGGTCGTCACCTTGATTCCTCCGGCCGTCGACGCCGAGCCGCCGCCGACGAACATCAGCATGCTCGCTGCCAGCAGCGACGATCCGTTGAGGTCATCCATCTCGATGACGTTGAAACCGCCCGAACGGGTCATCGCAGACAGGAAGAAGGCCTGGAAGGTGGTGTCAGCGGCATCCATCGACCCGAACGTCTTCGGGTTCGCATATTCGAGGATGAGGAACACAGCGGCACCGAGCACGAAGAGCAGCACAGTGGTGACGAGGGTGAGCTTGGTGTGCAGCGACCACTTCTTCACATGCCACACATGCTTCGCGAGTGTGTAGATCACCGGGAAGCCGATGCTTCCGAGGAAGACTCCGACCATCAGCAGCGAGAGCACCAGATAGTCGTCGGCGAACACGGCCACGCCGCCGGCATTCGGCGCGAAGCCCGTGTTGGTGAACGCCATCGCGGCGAAGTACGGCGCCTCCCACAGGGCGGCGATCGGCTCGACCCCGGCCATCACGAGTGCGGGGTAGAGGAGGATCGCGAGCGCGCCCTCGATGATGAGGGCCGAGACCGCGACCGTCGTCAGCAGCTGTCCGACCTCGCCGAGGCGCACGGTCTGACTCTCATTGACCACGCCGCCGTGCGCACGCATGGGATTGGTGTCGCCCGCGGCCATGAGCTTCGCTCGCAGACCCAGCCGCTTCGAGATCAGCATGCCCATGAGCGAGGCGAGGGTGAGGACTCCGAGCGCCCCGATGTTGACGCCGATGAAGATCAGGACATGGCCGAACGGAGACCAGTGGGTGGCCATGTCGACCGTCGCGAGGCCCGTGACGCAGATGGTGGAGACAGCGGTGAACAGAGCGTCGGCCAGCGGGGTGACCGTGCGCGAGGAAGACGCGATCGGCAGCGAGAGCAGCACCGTGAACACGAGGATGAGCAGGGCGAAGATCACGATCGCGAAGCGCGAGGGGGACGACGTGACGATGTGCTTGCCCCAGGAAGCCGCGTTCTGCAGCCGCTGTCGAGGGGACGACGCCGAAGCGATGCCCGACATCGATCCCCCTTCGCCTTCCCGTCGCCGCGCACCGCGGCCGCACGACGTCGATCGCCGAGCCTTCGTCATGGTACTCCGTGCCGGGGACGACTACCCTGATCACATGACGGACATCTTCGACGTGATCGCAGACGGTACGAGGCGCGACATCCTCCAGCTTCTCCTGCGACGCACGACCGAAGGAGATGCCGGCACGAGCGTGAGCCACATCGTGGCCGATCTCGGCATCAGCCAGCCCACCGTCTCGAAGCATCTGAAGGTCCTTCGCGAGGCCGAACTGGTCAGCGTGCGCGAAGACGGCCAGCGTCGTTTCTACAGCCTGGCGGTCGAGCCCCTGGAGGTCATCGACGACTGGCTTGTGCCGTTCCTCATGGATGCCTACGGGGATGATGCGCCCGACATCGACTACCCGGGACTCCCGCTGCCGGACGGAGCCGCGCACGCGGCAGAGGTCGTCGGCCGCGCCGCGGCATCTGCGAAGCACGTCGTGGCGACAGCTCTGAAACGCTTCGGCGGCTGATCACGGCCGGAGACACACGTCGCCCCTGACGATCGGGGGGCGTGTCGTCAGGGGCGATGCCGCGGGCCCCAGCCCGCGTGAACTCGGATGGTGCCATCGTGAGTCGTGCGTCCAGCCTCGCAGTGCAGTCTGGACGGTTGCGGCAAACGTCCTATGTCTCGGCTGTGACCGACCGGCGTGCCCCTGGGGGAGGAGTCGGTCCTCAGCGGCGCGCGGACCTGCGTCGGAACAGCCATGCACCCCATACGACCGAACCCACCAGGATCAGGACGCACCACCCGATCGCCCAGAGGGGCGCCGCCTCCAGCGGAGCGTCTGTGAGCAGTCCCCGGATCGTGTCGACGATCGGCGTGATCGGCTGATAGGCCGCAACGGGCTGCAGCCACTCGGGCATGCTCGCGACGGGGACGAAGGCGCTCGAGAGGTAGGGGAGGAACAGCAGGACGAACCCGTATCCGTTCGCGCCTTCGGGTGACCCCGCCGCGAGGCCGATCGCCGCGAACAGGTAGGTGATCGCCAGGATGTACAGGGCGATGAGGCCGGCCAACGCCAGCCATTCGATGAGCGAGGCATCGGGGCGGAAGCCGACGAGGACGCCGACGACGATCACGATCGCCGTGGCGACCAGGTTGCGAAGCAGGCTCGCCACGACATGACCCGTGAGCACCGCGCTCGCGCGCAGCGGCATGGTTCGGAAGCGGTCGATGATCCCCGTGCGCATGTCGTTCGCGACGTATACGGCGGTGGACGACGCTCCGAAGCCGGCGCACGTGAGGATGATGCCGGGCACGACGTAGTCGACGTAGGCGCCGGAGGGATCGATCGCGCCCCCGAAGACCCACGTGAACATCAGCATGAGCATCACGGGCAGCAGGATCGCCATCAGCAGCGATTCGCCGTCGCGCAACGAGTGTCGCAGGCTCCTGCCGACGAAGACGGCCTCGGCGGTCAGGCCACGCAGCCGAGGACGAGGCCGGATCGAGGGTGGGGTGAGTGCGACGGCGGCCGGGGCGTTCATGAGTGCTCCTTGGTGAGTTCGGCGGTGGGAACGGTCGCGGTGACTGCGAGGAAGACGTCGTCGAGGGTCGGCCGCCGCAGCGAGACGACGCCGTCGAGGCCCTCTGCGTCGAGGCGGTCGAGTGCCCGCCGCAGGTCTGCGACGGTGCCGTCGGTGGCGATGTCGCGCACAAGATCGCCGTGGGCGTCGCGCAGTTCGACCGTGTCGCCGCCGATGCGCGCCTTGAGCTCGCCGGGGGTGCCGAGCGCGGCGATCCCACCGTCGTGCAGCACCGCGATGCGATCGGCGAGCTGATCGGCCTCCTCGAGATACTGCGTCGTGAGCAGGACCGTCGTGCCAGCGGATGCGACAGCGCGGATGAGCTCCCAGAGATCGCGCCTGCTGCGCGTGTCGAGGCCCGTGGTGGGCTCGTCGAGGAAGAGCACCTCTGGAGTGACGACGAAGCTCAGCGCGAGGTCCAGCCGCCGCCTCATGCCGCCGGAGAAGGTGCGCACGGCACGTGTCGCGGCCTCCGTCAGGTCGAAGCGCGCGATGAGCTCGGTCGCGCGGCGCGCCGACTCGATGCGGGTCATGCCCGCAAGCCGGGCGAACATGACCACATTCTCGACCGCGGTCAGGGCATCGTCGACGGCTGCCGACTGCCCGGTCAGGCTGATGCGCCGCTGCACCTCGGATGCCTGCGTCCGAGTGTCGAAGCCTGCCACGTGAGCAGTGCCGGCGTCGGCTGCGGTGAGCGTCGTGAGGATGTTGATCGTCGTGGTCTTGCCTGCGCCGTTCGGGCCGAGCAGCGCGAACACCTCGCCGCGCGAGACCGAGAAGTCGAGGTCATCGACGACGACCTTCTTCCCGAAGGACTTGCTCAGGCCGTGGACCTGGATCGCGTGGGTCATCCGTCCGTTCCTTTCACTGTGTATGGGCGAAACTGTGTGCGTCGTACGCAACTGTGTATGACGGTAACACACTGTTTATCATATAAACAGAACTAGGATGGGCGCATGACCGAGATCGAGCCTCCGGAGCTGCCGCGCGGGATCGCGCTCGCGTGGGGGGTCGCCGCGAACCCTCAGCGGGGACCCAAGCGCGAGATGAGCGTGGAGCGCATCGTCGACGCGGCGGTCGAGCTGGCGGATGCCGACGGCATCGGCGCCGTCTCGATGGCTGCAGTCGCATCGGCGCTCGGATTCACACCCATGTCGCTCTATCGGTACGTGAGCGCGAAGGACGACCTCCTGCTGCTCATGCAGGAGCAGGCCACGGGTCTGCCGCCGGAGTCGATCCGCGAACTCGACGGCTGGCGGGAGCGGCTCCTCGGTCTCTATGCCGAGCAGGTCCTCCTCTACCAGCGCCACCCCTGGATGCTGTCGGTGCCGATCACGGGCTCGCCGATCACTCCGAACAGCTCGGCGTGGCTCGACGCGTCTCTCGAAGCGCTCGAGGGAACCCCTCTCTCGTCGGAGGAGCGCGTGGCCGTCGCGCTGGCCGTGACCGGCCACGCGCGGTGGTGCGGGATCGTCCAGGCCGGCTACACCGAGCAGGCTCGCGGCAGCGGACTCACTTCGGATCAGGTTGCGGTGCGCGAGTCGGAGCTGTACGACCGCGTGATCACCGCCGAGGAGTTCCCCGCGCTGCGCCGCGCGATCGACGATGGTGTGTTCCTGTCTCCTGCAGACCCGTTCCGCTTCGGCATGGAGCGCGTCCTCGACGGCGTCGCGGCGTACATGGATTCGCTCGACCGGGGGGTTGCGCCGGAACCCGCTGCCGATTGGATCGCCCTGGATCCGGCCGAACTCGCGGGTGACCGTCGACTCAGGGAGGCGCAGAAGGCGGTGCGCGAAGCCGAGAAGGCGCTGCGCACTGCGCACAAACTCGAGAGGCAGGCGCTCAAGGAGGCTCGGGAACGGTTGGCGAGAGCGACGAAGTCGCGCTGATCGGGTCGCGGGCTTGCCATGATGTGAGCATGACGACAACAACTGCCTCGAACCCGCGGGTGATCGACCTCAGCCACACGATCGAGGCGGGGCTGGTGACCTACCCGGGTCTCCCCGCGCCGACGATCACTCCGCACCTCACGCGCGAGGACTCCCGATCGAAGTACGCGCCGGGCACCGAGTTCGCGATGGACATCATCACGATGATCGGAAACACCGGCACCTACCTCGACTCGCCGTATCACCGGTATGAGGACGGAGGGGACCTCGCCTCGCTCGAGCTCAGCTCCCTGGTCGGGCTGCGCGCGGAGGTCTTCCACCTGCACGACGCATGGAGCGGCGAGCACCGGGGGATCGACGCGATCACACTCGCCGACCGTGAACTGCACGGCGCCGCCGTGCTGCTCGACACGGGGTGGAGTGAGCACTTCGGCACGCCGGAGTATGGGCGAGGGGCGCCCTTCCTCACCGAGCGGGGAGCGCGCTTCCTGGCGGATGCCGGTGTCGCGCTCGTCGGGATCGATTCGCTCAACATCGACGACACCGAGAGCGGAGGGGAGCGACCGGCGCACAGCATCCTGCTGGCCGCCGGGATCCATGTGGTCGAGCACCTGACCCGCCTGGCCGAGGTGCCCGCCCGTGGTGCGCGGTTCACGGCAGCTCCTCCTGCGGTGCGTGGTTTCGGCACGTTCCCCGTGCGCGCATTCGCCACCGTCGGTGAGGCTCACTGACCACACAGGCCACATGGGTTTACACGCGTCCCAAATTCCCCCTAGAGTGTGCACAAATCGAGAAAGGGGTACGTGGGATGCCCGAGGTTCCAGATGTCCGGTTCCTTACGGTGGCTGAGGTCGCCGAACTCATGCGCGTGTCGAAGATGACCGTCTATCGAATGGTGCACGCTGGGGAACTGCCAGCCATTCGCTTCGGTCGCAGTTTCCGGGTTCCGGAATCCGCGGTGGCCGATGCTCTGCAGCGACCGATAGCGGACGTCGGCTGACACTCTCGGCCCCGTCTCCGTGAGCGCGTGCAGCGAGAGCTCCACTGTTTGCTAGACTGATCCGAGGCATTTTTCCGTGCCCGTACCCGGGTGTCCGTCACCGACGACACCCAGCCACTGACTTAGTGAGGTTTCCGTGGGTTCTGTCATCAAGAAGCGCCGCAAGCGCATGGCGAAGAAGAAGCACCGCAAGCTGCTTCGTAAGACTCGCCACCAGCGTCGCAACAAGAAGTAAGCGACCAGACACGAGCGCCTGTCTCCGGACGGGCGCTTTGTGTCTCTACCCCCGGTTCCCCACTCGTCGCAGGAGCATGCCATGAAGTCGATCACCGTCACCGAGCTCGCAGAGCGCTCCAACACTCCGCTCATCGATGTCCGCGAGGTGGATGAGTTCGCCGCCGGACACGTTCCCGGCGCGGTCAACATCCCGATGTCCGAGATCGGCAACAGGCTCGAAGAGCTGCCTGCAGAGTCGTTCGACGTCATCTGCCAGGCCGGCGGTCGGTCGGCGCGAGTCGTCGAGGCGCTCGAAGCCCGCGGGTACGATGCCACCAACGTCGAGGGTGGAACGGGCGAGTGGATCGCGCAGGGCCGCGATGTCGAGGTGCCGTCGGCGTGACCACGCTGACCCTCATCGGCAAGCCCGACTGCCACCTGTGCGACGTCGCATCCGAGATCATCGACTCCGTCGTCGCCGAACTCCCTGACGCGGCTGCCGAGCGCATCGAGATCGTCGAGGCGTCGATCAAGGACGACCCCGCACTCTACGAGCTGTGGTGGGAGAAGATCCCGGTCGTCCTCATCGACGGAGAACTGCATGCGCACTGGCGCCTGTCGGCCGACCGACTGCGCGACGCTCTCGAAGCCGCCGTGCAGCACGACGTACTGAAGAAGGACGCGCGATGATCCGCCACGTCGTCACCTGGAAGCTCGCTGCAGAAGATGCCGAGACGCGCTCCGAGCAGGCCGCCGAAGTCGCCCGCAGGCTGAATGCACTCGACGGCGTCGTGCCGCAGCTTCGCGCGATCTCTGCGGGCGCGAACGTCGCCTATCCGGATGCGAACTGGGACGTGACCCTCGTCGCGGACTTCGACACGCTCGAGGCGCTCGAGGAGTACCAGGTGCACCCGGCTCATGAAGAGGTCGTGGCGTACGTGCGCTCAGTCGTCGCTTCTCGCACCGCGGTCGACTTCGAGTTCTGAGCGGCGTCCTCGCTAGCCGACGCACTCGGATGCTGCCGAGTCATGTCTCGGAGGACGTCGATCAGAGCGCGGCGGAGTGACGCCTCGGGGCCGCGGTCCAGCGCCTCCTGCACGTCATTTCGCGAGAAGGTCGAGCAGTGCGGCCTTCGTGAGCCGTGAGTACCCGGTGCGCCCCTCGGCGCGTGCACGGGCTCGGAGTTCGACGAGCGTGAGACCGCTCAGCTCGGACGTGAGGGCTGACGCCGGTGCTCCGGGCTTCGGCGTGGCCGTCTTCGGTGCGACTGCGGACGCATCCGGCTCGGACTTCCCCGGTTCGGACTTCTTCGTCTCGGACCGCCGCTTCGCGTCCTTCTTATCGGCCTTCTTCTCGTCTGCCTTCTCGTCTGCCTTCTTCGGAGCCTGCAGACGCGCCGCGGCCTCCTGCAGACGCTCCGTCGCGGCGGCGACGGACTTGGCGACCTTCTTCGGTCGCTCTGCGACCTTCTTCTTCGAGACGTTCGCCGCGTCCTTCGCGTCCTCGATGAGAGGCTTGAGCTTCTTGGCCGCCTTCTTCGGAAGGGTCTTGATCAGCTTCTTCGCGTCCTTCGCGGCATCCTTGGCGGCATCGAGTGCTGCCTCGGCATTCCGGTGGGCTGGGGTCTTCTTGGCCATGATCGGTCCTCCTGTGCGACCCGAGCGCGTCCGCTCGGGTATTGGCACAGAGGATACTCAGGCGAGGTGAACAATCGCTGCCGCGCCGGTCGCGCGTCACGTCATATCCCGTCACACTTGCAACACAAATGTGATCCGCAGAAGGCCGCTGGCGACCGGTCCGGCCGGGTGGTGCATGTTTAGATGTTCTCCTACCCGTCCGTGGGCAACCACACCCTCGTCGTTCAGGAGCTGACATGCGCCGTCGCAACATAATCGCCGGGATCGCGCTCGCCGCGACCGCCACTCTCGCCCTCGCCGGCTGTGCGACGGGCAGCGGAGACGCCGGATCGGGTGAGCCCGCGGCTGGCGATGAGTTCGACCTCATCGAGGCAGGCACGCTGACGGTCTGCTCCGACATCCCGTACGCTCCGTTCGAGTTCGAGGGCGGCGACAACGGCACCGGCTACACCGGCTTCGACATCGACCTGCTCGATGCGATCGCCAAGGAGCTGGACCTCAAGCTGTCGGTGCAGGACGTCGGGTTCGACGCGCTGCAGTCGGGCACCACGCTCGCCGCCGGTCAGTGCGACGTCGGCGCCTCTGCGATGACGATCACCGACGAGCGCAAGGCGAACATCGACTTCTCCGAGCCGTACTACGAGTCGCTGCAGTCGCTGCTGGTGCGCACCGACTCGGGCATCGAGTCGATCGACGACCTCTCGGGCAAGAACGTCGGCGTGCAGCAGGGCACCACGGGCGAGGCCTACGCGACCGAGAACGCCACCGGAGCTCAGCTCGTGCAGTACCCGTCCGACGGCGAGCTGTGGCCCGCGATGCAGGCCGGTCAGATCGACGCGATCCTGCAGGACCAGCCGGTGAACCTCGAGCACGAGAAGGCCGACAGCGCCTACAAGATCGTCGAGGAGTACGAGACCGGCGAGTCCTACGGCTTCGCCTACGCCAAGGGCGAGAAGGATGCGCTGCGCGAGGCGATCGACGGTGCGCTGCAGGATCTGCGCGACAGCGGCGACTACCAGACGATCTACGACACCTACTTCACCGCGAAGTAATCGGCGAGCGACGTAGGACAGGGAGACCTTGACAATGGCGTTGAGGCGCACCACGAAGAGCAAGCTCTACCGGTACACCGTCTACGCGGTGCTGATAGCAGTCGTCGTCTGGCTGATCGTCAGCACCGACTGGGCACGCATCGCGCAGCTGTACTTCAACCCCGAGGTCGCGGCGAAGATGCTCCCGGGCATCATCACCACGGCGCTCGTCAACACGCTGTGGTTCACCGCCGTCGCGTTCGCCGGTGGCCTGCTGCTCGGCATCGTGCTGGCGCTGTTGAAGCTGTCGAGCATCGGACCCTTCCGGTGGATCGCGACGGCGTGGATCGAGCTGTTCCGCGGGCTTCCCGCGATCCTCACGATCTTCGCCATCGCCTTCATCCTGCCGATCGGGCTCGGCGTTCCGGGAACGAAGCTCGGCGGACCGGTCGTGCTCGGTCTGATCGGTCTGATCCTGGTGGCGTCGGCCTACATGGCCGAGACCATCCGCGCGGGCATCCAGGCGGTTCCGAAGGGGCAGACGGAAGCGGCGCGGTCGCTCGGGATGTCGCCCATGAAGACGACCTTCTGGATCGTGGTGCCGCAGGGCTTCCGCATCATCATCCCGCCGCTGACCAACGAGTTCGTGCTGCTGCTGAAGGACACCTCGCTGCTCTTCGTGGCAGGCTCCTTCATCTGGTCGAAGGAGCTCACGAACTTCGCCCGGGATGCGAGCACGCAGAATGCGAACGGAACACCGCTGATCATGGCGGCGGCCCTGTACCTGATCGTGACGATCCCCCTCACGCGCTTCAGCGCGTACCTGGAACGAAGGATGTCGAGGCAGCGATGAGCACCGACCTGATTGATGTCCACGCTCCTGCGATCGACCTGCAGGGGCTCGTGAAGAGCTTCGGCGACAACGAGGTGCTCAAGGGCATCGACCTCACCGTCACGGCCGGTGAAGTGGTCTGCATCATCGGCCCGTCGGGTTCGGGAAAGTCGACGCTGCTGCGCTCGGTGAACCTGCTCGAGGAGCCGACGGGCGGCAAGGTGCTCATCGAGGGCATCGACATCACCGACCCCGACGTCGACATCGACCGGGTGCGCACGCGCATCGGCATGGTGTTCCAGAGCTTCAACCTGTTCCCGCACCTCGATGTGATGGGCAACCTGATGATCGCGCAGCAGCGCGTGAAGAAGCGGTCCAAGGCCGAGGCGGCCCGCATCGCGACCGAGATGCTCGCGCGGGTCGGCCTCGCGGAGAAGGCGGATGCGTTCCCCGGCCATCTGTCGGGCGGTCAGCAGCAGCGCGTCGCGATCGCGCGTGCGCTGTGCATGAACCCCGACATGATGCTGTTCGACGAGCCGACGTCGGCACTCGACCCCGAGCTCGTCGGTGAGGTGCTGCAGGTCATGCGCTCACTCGCGGACGAGGGCATGACGATGCTGGTCGTCACCCACGAGATGGGCTTCGCCCGCGAGGTCGGGTCCCGTCTGATCTTCATGGACGGCGGGCACATCGTCGAAGAAGGCGATCCGCGTGAGGTGATCGGCAACCCGCAGCATCCGCGTACCCAGGACTTCCTGGCGCGAGTGCTCTGACCCAGGCTCGCCCGCGTCGTACAGAGACCCCCTCCCGCTGAGCCAGCAGGAGGGGGTCTCTTCTTCGCGCTTCGGCGGAGCAGGCGGCGATCAGCCGCGAGGATGCACGGCGACCGGTTCTGGAGCGACCGCGATGCGGACACGATCGCCGAAGGCAGGGTGGATGCCGGGGGAGTGCTGCAACCTCACGAGCTCGCCCGACTCGGTGCGCACGAGCGTGCGGCGCATGCTCCCGAGGAATGTGCTCTCCTGCACGAGAGCATCGGTCGCGGCATCCGCCTCTGACGCGAAGTGCACGTTCTCCGGGCGCAGGTAGACGTCGACCGGCCCGTCGGCGGGCGACTGCAGCGGCAGCTGCTGCCCCCACACCACGACGTGGTCGCCCTCGGCGACGCCCGACACCACACTCGAGAGACCGACGAAGGCGGCGACGCCCGCGGTCGACGGCGTCGTGTACAGCTGCTCGGGGGTGCCGATCTGCTCGATGGTCCCTGCGTTCATCACCGCTATCCGGTCGGAGACGGCGAGCACCTCCTCCTGGTCGTGCGTCACGAAGACGGTGGTGATGCCGAGGCGCAGCTGGATGCGGCGGATCTCGTCACGCAGCTGCACCCGCACCTTGGCATCGAGAGCCGACAGAGGCTCATCCAGCAGCAGCACCTTCGGCTCGGTCACCAGAGCGCGGGCGAGTGCCACGCGCTGCTGCTGGCCACCGGAGAGCTGATGCGGAAAGCGTTCGGCGAAGTCGGCGAGCCCCACGAGAGCCAGGGCGTCGAGAGCCCGCTTCGCCGCCTCGGCCCTGCCCACGCCGCGCCGCCGCAGCCCGAACGCGGTGTTCTCGGCGACGCGCAGGTGCGGGAAGAGCGAGTAGGACTGGAACACCATGCCGATGTCGCGTTTGTTGGTCGGCACCCGCGAGACGTCTCCGCCGTCGAGCAGCACCGCACCGCTGTCGAGGCCCTCGAGCCCAGCGAGCACGCGCAGCAGAGTGGTCTTGCCGCAGCCCGAAGGACCGAGCAGCGACACGAACTCGCCGGCGGCGATATCGAGATCGACGCCGTGCAGCACCGTGTTGCCGGAGTAGCTCTTCACGATGCCCTGCAGCTGCACACGCGTGCCCTCGCCCGCCTCCGCGAGCAGCAGGTTGTCGGCGGTCTGGGGGAGGGTCATGAGCGGGCCTTTCCGGTGCCGCGGGCGACGCGGCCGATGAGGAGGAGCAGGAGGAAGACGAACAGCAGCGCCAGCAGGGTGAAGATCGCCGGCGCGTACGGATCCTGCTTCTGAACGACGACCATGGCCGTCTGGAACACCTGGCGGTTGAGGAGTGAGGCGATCGTGAACTCTCCGAGCACGACGGCGATGGAGATGAGCGAGGCCGCGAGCAGCCCCTGGCGCAGGTTCGGCGCCAGCACCTTGAGCACGACGGTCGGCCAGCTCGCGCCGAGCGATCGAGCGGCCTCTGCGAGCGTGCGCAGGTCGGCCGCGTCGATCGACGCCTGGATCGAGCGGTAGGCGAAGGGCAGCACCGTGATGCCATATGCGAAGGCGAGCGTCCAGGTGCCCGTGCCGAGAGCGCGGCCGATCTGCAGGTAGATCGGAGCGAGCCCGACGACCAGCACGATCGCGGGGATCGAGATCGGCAGCAGCACCGCGAACTCGAACACCGGCTTGAGCTTCGCGAAGCGCAGATTGACCAGGATCATCGTCGGCGCGAGCAGGAGGAGCACGATCGCGACCGTCACGACGGCCAGGATCAGCGAGTTGCCCAGGCCCATCCAGATCGGCTTGATGGCCGCCGACTTCGCGGGGTCGAACAGCGCGAACCATCGCTCGAGACCGAGGGTCCCGTCGGTCTGGCGCAGCGTGTAGAGCAGGGTCGAGACCAGCGGGATGGCGAAGAAGGCGCCGACGACGATGCCGATGATCCACCGAGTGGCGAGAGAGGGAGCGAGACCGTTCATGACTGCCACCTCGCGGCTCGTCGCTGGATGATCGAGTACAGGGCCATGACGACTCCCACGATCACGATCATGCCGAGCGCGAGCGCGCCGGCCAGGTTCTCGCGGCCGAGCACGGTCTCGCTGGTGAGTGCGGCGCGGATCTGCAGCGGGACGATCTGCGCGCCCTGGCTGGCGAGCGCTGCGGCCGTGGCGTACGACGAGAAGGCGTTCGCGAACAGCAGCAGCAGGCTCGCGAGGAACGAGGGAGCGAGGACCGGGATACCGACGCGCAGCCAGAAGCTCGAACGCGTACCGCCGAGCGTGAGGTTCGCCTCGGCCCACTGCGGCTTGAGCGCCGCAAGGGCCGGCATGAACGTGATGACCATCAGCGGGATCTGAAAGTAGATGTACGGCAGGATCAGGCCGGGGAGCTCGTAGAGCCAGGTGCCGTTCGCGAAGATGTCGACGCCGAGGTCGTCCTTGAGGAAGAGCGTCACGACGCCCTGGATGCCGATCGTGGCGATGAACGCGAAGGCGAGCATCACCCCGCCGAACTGAGCGAGCACTCCGGCGGCGGCATCCACTGTCGAGCGGACGACGCCATCCGGGTTCATGCCGAGGAGGGCATAGCAGGCGAGGGCACCGACGATCGCACCGACGACGGCCGTCAACAGCGACAGCCCGGCGGAGTTCGCGAAAGTGGTGAGGACGACGGGATCGCCCAGGGCCGAGACATTCGACCAGGTGAACGAGCCGTCTTCCGTGAAGAAGCCCGAGCCGATCGCGAGGACCGTCGGCACCGCGAGGAAGAGCAGCACGTACGCGGCGAACGGCACGAGACCGAGCCAGGCCGCGGACCGCGCCGAGCGCCGGGGCCCCGAGGCGACGGGCCCGGCGCCGGCCGGAATGAGGGGGACGGGGGCGGATGCCGTGGCATCCGCCCCCGTCGCGGTGGCAGTGGTCACTGGACCGCCGCTGCCCACTTCTCGCCGAGCAGCGTGCCGGCGTTCGTCGACTGCTCCTCGGTCGGGACGACCGTCTCGCTCGGGACCTCGGGAAGAGCCGCTGCCAGGTCGGCGTCGATCGTGCCGGCCTCGGTCATGGCCTCCATGCGTGCCGGACGTGCGCCGCCCTTGAGCCACAGGTTCTGCACCTCGTCGCTGTAGAGGAACTCCTGCCACAGACGCGCGGCTGCCGGGTTCGGGGCATCCTTGTTGATCGCCTGGTTGTAGTAGCCGGCGTAACCGGTGCCGTCGAGGACGACGACCTCCCAGTTCTCGTTGTCGGCAGTGTGCGAGGCGTTCAGGTAGTCCCAGTCGAAGACGACAGGGGTCTCGCCGCTAGCGACGGTCGCCGTGGTGACGTCGACCTTGAGCAGGTTGCCGGCCTTCTGCAGCTCGGAGAAGAAGTCGATGCCCGGCTGGAAGTCGTCGAGCGTGCCGTCGGACTGCACCGTGGCGAGGCCCACAGCGGCGAACGCCGCACCGGCCTGCGTCGGGTCGCCGTTGATGGCGACGGCGCCCTTGTAGGCGGCGTCTCTCAAGTCGTCGAGCGACTCGGGGGCGTCGAACTTCGACGAGTCGTAGCCGATCGACATGTATCCGCCGTAGTCGCCGACGAAGAGTCCGGTCGGCTCCTTGAGCGCGTCGGGGATCTCGTCCCACGTCTGCACCTGGTACGGGGCGAACACGTCGGTGTTCTGCAGGGCGACCGTGAGGCCGAGATCGAACACATCGGGTGCGGTGTCGAGGCCCTCGTTGGTCTTCGCGGCCTGGATCTCTTCGGCGCTCGAGACGTCGGGCGATGCCTCGTTGATCGTGATCTCGGGGTACTTCTCGGCGAACAGGTCGATGATCTCGCCGTAGTTGGCCCAGTCGCGCGGAAGGGCGATGACGTTGAGCTGGCCCTCGGCCTTGGCGGCCTCTTCGAGCTCGGCGAACGAACCGAAGTCGTCGACGGAGGTCGCGGCTGCGGCGTCGACCGCGTCGCTGCCGGCGGCTGGGGTCTCAGCGCCCGTGGCGCAGGCGGTCAGGCCGAGCGCAGCGGTGGTGAACAGGGCGATGCCGGCGCCGATGCGCGCGCGGCGGTGGAAGTTCGTCATCAGGGTCCTCTCGGTGTCCGGCGCTGTGTGCCGGATTCGGGTTGCGAGAGGACACTATGAGCCACGGGTTGCCGATCATCGCGGTCCCGGTGAACGCGAGGTGTCCGGGTCGTGGCGGGTCAGGCCGGCGCGGCACTGAGGGCGGACGTTCGCGCTCCGGAGGTCCGAAACCGCGGCATCCCTCCGTTCCTGGTCAGCGCGTGACGCGGTACTTGAAGCCGACGTGCGAGCCGACGTAGCCGAGACGCTCGTAGAACCGATGCGCGTCGGTGCGAGCGGCATCGGATGTGAGCTGCACCATCGCCGCTCCGAGCGCCGGTGCCGCGGTGTCGGAGACCCAGCGCATCACCGCCGATCCGATGCCCGACGAGCGCAGATCGCTGCGCACGCGGACCGCCTCGACGAGCAGGCGCTTCGACCCGCGCCTGGCCATACCGGGGATCGAGGTGAGCTGCAGGGTGCCGACGACCGCGCCGCCGAGCTCGACCACGAGCAGCTCGTTCGACGGGTCGGCGAGGATCTCGTCGAGGGCGGATGCATACGCAGGGCGATCGGCGTCGGAGGCCACGTCGCCGCGCGATGCGCTGATCGGGTCGTCGGAGAGCAGGGCGATGATGGCATCCGCATCGGTGGGCGCTGCTCGGCGCAGCGTGGCGGAGCCTGCTCGGGAATCGAAGGAGAAGGGCAGGCGGAGCGCGTCGAGCATGCGTCCAGTCTGACATCCTGGACGGATGGATATCGGCAGTGTGCTCGGACTCGAGCAGCTCACGTGGGGCACGCTGATCCTCATCATCATCGCGGCCTTCGCCGCAGGCTGGATCGATGCCGTCGTGGGCGGCGGAGGGCTGCTGCAGCTGCCAGCCCTGCTGCTGATCCCCGGTATCTCGCCGATCCAGGCGCTCGCCACCAACAAGCTCGCCTCGGTCTTCGGCACGGCCACGAGCAGCGTCACGTACTACCGTCGAGCGAAACCCGACATCCGCACGGCTCTGCCGATGGCGGCGATCGCGCTCGTCGGCTCGTTCGGCGGAGCCGCCGTCGCCACGGTGCTGCCGGCCGCGGCCTTCAAGCCGATCATCGTGGTCGCGCTGCTCGCCGTCGCTCTCTTCACGGCGTTCCGCCCGCAGATGGGGGCAGCCACCCGTCTGCGCTTCAGCGGACACAAGCACCACATCATGGCGGGGCTCGCCGGACTCGTGATCGGGTTCTACGACGGGCTGATCGGGCCGGGAACAGGGACATTCCTGGTGATCTCGCTCGTCGCGCTGCTCGGCTACGACTTCCTGCAGGCGAGCGCGAAGGCCAAGATCGTGAACCTGGCCACGAACACCGGCGCTCTGCTGCTCTTCATCCCTCATGGCGCCGTGCTGTGGCTGCTCGGCGGCATCCTCGCGGTGGCGAACGTCGCCGGCAGCTATCTCGGCTCGCGCATGGCGATCTCGCGCGGAACGACGTTCATCCGCGTCGTGTTCCTCGTCGTCGTGGTCGCGTTGATCGCCAAGCTCGGCGTCGACGTGTGGAACGAGAACATCGCGCCCGCGCTCGCTTCGCTCCGCTGAGCATCCGTCCGCTCGCGTGCGCCTCGCAAGTCGAAAAGCGCTTCGCAAGTCGGAATCGGGGAGATTCGGACTTCTGAGGCGCACTTCGACTTATGTGGCGCACGGCGAGGGGGCTGAGCGCGCGAAGAGGCCCCCTCCTGCGTGCGCGGAAGGGGGCCTCTTCGGGCGAGGTCAGGCCTCGTCGTCCTCGGGCTCGAAGTCGACGCCGGCCTCGGCGCGCTGCTCCGCGGTGATGGGTGCCGGAGCCGCGGTCAGCGGGTCGAAGCCGTTGCCCGACTTCGGGAACGCGATGACGTCGCGGATCGACTCGGTCTTCGCCAGGTGCTGCAGCACGCGGTCCATGCCGAGCGCGATGCCACCGTGAGGCGGTGCGCCGAACTTGAACGCGTCGAGCAGGAAGCCGAACTGCTCCTGTGCGACCTCGTCGCTGATGCCCATGACCTCGAACACGCGCTTCTGCACGTCTTCACGGTGGATGCGGATGGATCCGCCGCCGAGCTCCGAGCCGTTGCACACGATGTCGTACGCATACGCGAGAGCCGACCCGGGGTCGGTGTCGAACGTGTCCTGGAACTCCGGCTTGGGTCCGGTGAACGCGTGGTGCACGGCGGTCCATGCTCCGGCGCCGACGGCGACGTCACCCGAGGCGACGGCATCCGCTGCCGGCTCGAACATCGGCGCATCGACGACCCACGTGAAGGCGAACTCGTCGGGGTTCAGGTAGCCGAGACGGCGGCCGATCTCGACGCGGGCGGCGCCGAGAAGAGCGCGGCTCTCCTTGGTCGATCCGGCGGCGAAGAACACGCAGTCGCCGGCGGAGGCGCCGACGAACTCGGCGAGGCCGGCCTGCTCGGCCTCGGAGAGGTTCTTCGCAGCAGGGCCGCCGAGCGAACCGTCTTCGTTGAAGAGGACGTACGCGAGACCGCGGGCGCCGCGCTGCTTGGCCCAGTCCTGCCACGCGTCGAGCTGCTTGCGCGGCTGGCTCGCGCCGCCGGGCATCACGACGGCTCCGACGTACTCGGCCTGGAAGACGCGGAACGGGGTGTTCGCGAAGTACTCGGTCGCCTCGACGAGCTCGAGTCCGAAGCGGAGGTCGGGCTTGTCTGAGCCGTACTTCGCCATGGCCTCCGCATAGGTCATCCGCGGCAGCGGGGTCTGCACCTCGACGCCGATCGTCTTCCACATCGCCTGGATGAGCGACTCCATCAGCGTGATGACGTCTTCCTGGTCGACGAAGCTCATCTCGATGTCGAGCTGCGTGAACTCCGGCTGACGGTCGGCACGGAAGTCCTCATCGCGGTAGCACCGAGCGATCTGGTAGTACTTCTCGACGCCGCCGACCATGAGCAGCTGCTTGAACAGCTGCGGCGACTGCGGCAGGGCGTACCAGCTGCCAGGGTGCAGGCGAGCGGGCACGACGAAGTCGCGAGCGCCCTCGGGCGTCGAGCGCGTGAGGGTGGGGGTCTCGACCTCGGTGAAGTACTCGCCGTGCAGCACGTCTCGCACAGCCTTGTAGACGTTCGAGCGCAGACGCAGAGCGGATGCCGCAGCGGGGCGACGAAGGTCGAGGTAGCGGTACTTGAGGCGCGCCTCCTCGCCGACGGTCTCGGTGTCGGCCACAGCGGTGGACACCTGGAACGGCAGCGGGGCGGACTCGTTCAGCACCTCGACGTCGGTCGCGATGAGCTCGATATCGCCGGTCGGCAGGTTCGGGTTCGCGTTGCCCTCGGGGCGGCGCGAGACCTCCCCGGTGACCTTCAGGACGAACTCGTTGCGCAGCGGGTGCGCGACCTCTTCATCACGGATGACGACCTGAGCGATGCCCGATGCATCCCGAAGATCGATGAACGCGACTCCTCCGTGATCACGACGGCGATCGACCCAACCCGAGAGGGTGACGGTCTGACCGATATGCTCGGCTCGCAGTGAGCCTGCCGAGTGGGTGCGAAGCACGGAGGATTCCTCCTGATCTGGGAAATGATGAACCCGCCCATTCTACGGGGGCGGGTGTCGCCTCCTCCGCCGGTGGCATATCGGTCAGTAGGATCACCACGACAGAAAGGCGCACCATGGACTCCAACGGCATCTCCGACCTGTACGCATCGATCTTCTCGGGGACGACGGGGCTCATCGCCCTCGTCTTCTACGTCCTGGTCGCCATCGGCCTGTGGAAGGTGTTCACGAAGGCGGGGCACCCCGGCATCCTCGCGGTCATCCCCATCGTCAACCTGGTGTTCCTCGTGAAGATCGCCGGCATGTCCGGCTGGCTGACGTTGCTCTACATGGTCCCGATCGTGAACTTCGTCTTCGGTATCATCGTCGCGATCAAGCTCGGCGAGCGGTTCGGCAAGGGCGGGCTCTTCTCGTTCTTCCTGCTCTTCGTCTTCCCCTACATCGGATACCTGATCCTCGGCTTCGGCGACTCCCGCTACCGCCAGGTCTGACGTGCCCGCGACACGTCTGCACCTCGTTCGGCACGGTGAAGTGCACAATCCGAAGCGCGTGCTCTACGGCCGGCTGCCCGACTATCACCTGAGCAGGGCGGGTCAGAAGATGGCGCAGGCCGCATCCGATCACGTTGCCGGGCTCGAGCGTCCTGTCGCAGGGCTCTTCTCCTCTCCGCTCGAGCGGGCGCAGGAGTCGGCCGAGCCGTTCTCAGAACGCTTCGGTCTCACTCCCGAGATCGACATCCGCCTGATCGAGCCGACGAACGTGTTCGAGGGCACGCAGATGCGCCGCTCGCTCATGAACCCGCTCAAGTGGTGGCATCTACGCCAGCCGTCGCTGCCGAGCTGGGGCGAGCCGTACGCGTCGATCGCCGAGCGGATGCTGGGCATGATGGCCGAAGCGTGGCAATCGGTCGACGACGGCGACCTCGTGATGGTGACGCACCAGGCGCCGATCTGGATCACGCACCTGCGGGTGGCGGGTCTGCCGCTGCGGCACGATCCGCGCACCCGTCGCTGCGCGCTGTCGAGCGTCACTTCGTTCGAACTCGTCGGTGATGTGTGGCGTGAGGTCGCGTACGCCGAACCCGCGGCCACCGGCGGCGCTGTCGACGTCGGGGCGGTCTGAGGGGCAGACCCCGACCTGCTCCGGCGAGCGTCGGGGTCGACATCAGCGAAGCGGGCGACGCACCCGCACGACCGCGTCGAGCAGAGCGACGTCGTGACCGCCCCACGTGACGGCGCGCTCGACCGTGGTGTTCGACTCGACGACCCAGTCGTCGCCGAGTTCGAGAGATACGAGGACCTCGGCGGGCGAGGGAAGCGGCGGGGCATCCGGATCGTGGTCGTGGCCGGAACCCGGAGGGGATGCCGCATGGCCGACGACCAGCAACCGGCCGCCGGGGGCCACCGCCGAGACCGCCCGGCGCAGGATGGCCTCGCGGGGGAACTCGAACGGGGAGTGCAGGAACGCCGATGTGACGAGGTCGTACTCCTGGGTCGGATGCCACGTGGTGAGGTCGGCCTGCTGCCAGGTCACGCGGTCGGCGAGCCCCTCTCGCGTCGCGTGAACCGCAGCGACCTCGAGAGCGGCGGCGGAGAGGTCGACGGCCGTGACCGTCCACCCGTGTCCCGCGAGCCAGAGCGCGTCGGCGCCTTCGCCGCACCCGAGCTCGAGTGCGCTGCCCGGCGTCAGCTCGGCCACCTGGGCCTCGACGGTCGCGTTGACCCGACCGCTCCACATCCGACCGTCCTCGCCGCGGCCGGTGCGGTAGCGGTTCTCCCAGAACTCGGACGCATCGACGTCGGTGCCTGCGGAATCGTGTCGCATCGCCGTCATCCCTCCCAGGCCTCGGCCAGCGTCGCAGACGCGGCGGCGATCTCCTCGGCGACCAGCTCGCCGTTGACGGTCAGCGCCGCAGTGGCCCCGGATCCCATCGCGAGCGGCACCAGGGCCCCCGGGTTGACGGCGTTGCCGACGGCCCACACTCCCGCGACGCTCGTGCGCCCGAACGCGTCGACCTCCGTCCACTGCCCCGCGGGCGAGTCGACGCGCGCGGCGCCGAGCTGGCGCAGGGGATCGTCGAGGGGCACGAGCGCGGGCTCGGCGAACACCACGTCGAGCGGCACGACGGTGCCGTCCTCCAGGGCGAGACCGGCGAGGCGGTCCCCGTCGACGACCACCCGCGAGACGGCCCGATCCTCGAGTCGTACACCCCGATGCTCGAGCAGGCGACGGTCATCAGCCGAAAGGCCCCCGGCCAGAGCGGCGAAGACAGTGACGTCCGGGGAGTAGGGGAGGATCATGTGCACCTTGTGCACTCCAGCCGCCGATCCGAGGAGGACGCCGACGGTGCGACCGGACGCCTCATAGCCGTCGCAGTAAGGGCAGGCGACGACCCCGCGTCCCCACTGCTCGCTGAGACCAGGGATGTCCGGGAGCACATCGCGGGCGCCGGTCGCCACGATGAGGCGACGCGCGCTCTCGACCGCTCCGGATTCGGTGACCACGTCGAAGCCGTCGTCGACGGCGCGTGTCTCGACGACGCGAGTGTTGCGGATGACTCCGTCGGCGGAGCGCACCTCGCGGTATCCGTCGTCCACGAGATCGATCGGGGAGTAGCCGTCTCGACTCAGCACGCCGTGCATGTGCGGCGCGAAGCGGTTGCGGGGCCGGCCGCCGTCGAGGACCAGCACCCGGCGGCGTGCACGTGCGAGGATCAGTGCCGCGCTCAGACCGGCGGCACCTCCGCCGATGATGATGACGTCCCATCGATCGCCCCACGGAGGCGGGGTCGAGGTGCTGTGTCCGGTGTCGCGGGCTGTGCGGGAACGGGTATCGCTTGTCATGGTCCCAGAGTCCGCTAGCCTGGGCGGATCAGCAACTATCGATGCCGAAACGGCAAGAAGGAGACGATATGCCCGACGGCCCCCTCGCGCTCATCGGCCCCAGGCTGAAGGGGTGGCGGGAGAAGCGCAGCATGACTCTCGCCGAGCTCTCGCGTGTGACGGGCATCTCGTCGAGCACCCTGTCTCGTCTGGAGGCCGGCAAGCGGGCGCCGAATCTCGAGCTGGTGATCCCCATCGCCCGCGCCCTGCGCCTCGAGCTCGACGACCTGGTGCCGCGAACGGCTCCCGATCCGCGGGTCGCGCGCAAGACCAAGCGTGCCGGAGAGGTCTGGTACGAGTCCCTCTCGCCCGAGATGAGCCCGGTCCAGACCTACAAGGTGACGCTTCCGGCGAATCCCGCGGGGGTCGTGGCGACACCCCAGCCGCAGGTCCACGACGGGCAGGAGTGGCTGTACGTGCTGTCGGGGCGCCTGCGCCTCGTGCTCGGGGAGCAGGACGTCGTCCTCGGCCCCGGTGAAGCAGCCGACTTCGACACACGCATCCCGCACTGGATGGGGGCCGTCGGGCCCGGACCGACCGAGTTCCTGTCGATCTTCAGCAAGGAGGGGAAGCGCATCCATCTCCGCGCCCGCACCGCCGGATCGAGCATCTAGAACGCGGACCGTCGCATCGACGACGGGCACCGACTCTCGCCGATGCCCGTCTCGAGCGGTCAGTCGGCGACGGCGGTGGCCTCGACCTCGACGAGGACGTCGGGCTCGAACAGGTAGTCGACGCCGATGAGGGATGCCGGAGGCATCGGAGTCGGCAGCCCGATCTCGTCCGACACGGCATCCACGCCGGCCATGAAGTCGCCGATCATCTCGGGGCTCCAACCGGTGACGTAGAACGTGAGACGGACGACATCGGCGAACGTGGCGTTCGCGCTCGCGAGTCCGGCCTGGGTGTTGCGCAGCGCCTGGGTCACCTGGCCAGCGAGGTCGGCGGGAGCGACCGGGGTGCCGTCGGCGAGTCGGGAGATCTGCCCGGAGACATGGATATGACGCGAGCCGGAGGCGACGGCGACATGGTGGTACGGGGTGCCCTGCAGCAGGTTCGACGGGGTTGAGAGGTGGAGGGTCATGGGTTGCTCCCTGATCAGAACGACGTGGTAACACATGACTACCTGGTATCCGGAAGTAACTTCAACGAGACTAGGTGTCATGACGGATACCACTGCCTCCGACGTGAGCGAGTTCTCCATCAGCGCCTCGCATCGAGAGCTGCTTGATCAGGTGCTCGACAAGTGGTCGCTGGCGGTGCTGAACGAGCTGTGCACCAGACCCATGCGGTTCAGTGAACTGAGACGCGCGATTCCCGCCGTCGCTCAGAAATCCCTCACCGCGACCCTGCGGCGGCTCGAGCGCAACGGCATCGTGGAACGAGTGGTGCTCGGCACGCGGCCCGTCGCAGTCGAGTATCGGATCACGTCACTGGGCAAGACGATACGCCCGCCGATCGACGCGATCCTGGCGTGGGCGGACGCCCAGATGCCTCGCATCGAAGACGCGCGCCGCCGGTTCGACGACGAGACCGGATGAGCGGCGATCGATGGCTGGGACGCCCGGCCCACGCATAGGAACCCCCGCGTAAACTGGGAATCGTGCCACTCGCCTCGACGGTTCGTCCGATCCGCAGCGGCCGCTCCTCCCGCATCCGGCCTTCTCGCCGCGCGGTCGGTGCCGCGCTCGCCGCGGTGCTCGCCATCGGTCTGAGCGCCTGCGCGCCCGATCCCGTGAACGACTCATTCCTCAGTGGAGACAACCCCGGCTATGTGGCCGCAGACGGGGCGATCGTCGAGATCCCTGTAGCCGAACGCGGTGAGCCCGTCGCCGACTTCAGCGGCGTCACAGAGAACGGCGACGACTTCAACAGCTCCGATCTCGCGGGCAAGGTCACGGTCGTCAACTTCTGGTACGCCGGCTGCGCCCCGTGCCGCGTCGAGGCGGAAGACCTCGAGAGCGTGTGGCAGGAGCACGGCGGAGACGACGTCGCGTTCCTCGGAATCAACACCCGCGATCAGGCCGACACGGCCAAGGCCTTCTCGGCCGAGTTCGGCGTGACCTACCCGAGCGTGATCGATGTCGACACGGCCGAGGCCAAGCTCGCATTCGCGGCGTCCGTGCCCATCCAGGCGACGCCGACCACGCTCGTGCTCGACAAGCAGGGCAGGGTGGCCGCGCGCATCATCGGACCGATCGACGGCACCTCGATCCTCTCGACGCTCGTCAAGGACGCGCTCGCGGAGGACTCGTGAGCCTACCGGGAGCGGCGTGAACCCCGAAGCCATCATCGGATCCGGAGCCCTGTGGCTCGCGATACCCGTCGCGATGCTCGCCGGTCTCGTGTCGTTCCTGTCTCCGTGCGTGCTGCCGCTGGTGCCCGGCTACCTCGGGTTCCTCGGGGGAGCGGTCGCCCCTCGACGTGAGCGGATGGCAGACGGCACCGCCGTCTCGACTGTCGCGGCTCCCGCGCGCAGCCGACTCGTGGTCGGCGTGCTCCTCTTCATCCTCGGCTTCACCGTCGTGTTCATCCTGTACACGGTGCTCAGCGGCACCTTCGGCGTCTTCTTCATCCAGTGGGGCGAGTTGATCACCCGCATCCTCGGAGTCCTGATCGTGGTGATGGGGCTGATCTTCCTGGGAGCCTTCGGGTTCGCACAGCGGGAGATCCGCTTCCACGTCGACTCCAAGGTGGGAATCATCGGCGCCCCGCTGCTGGGCGTCGCGCTCGGGATCGGCTGGGCGCCCTGCATGGGTCCGACGCTCGGGGCGATCATCGCGCTGTCCTTCAATGCAGGTGACCCCGTGCGGGCGGGTTTCCTGGGCCTCGCGTACTCGCTCGGCCTCGGCATCCCGTTCCTGCTCGTCGCGCTCGGATTCGGGTGGGCGACCAAGACCGTCGGTTTCCTCCGCCGCCACATCCGCGTCGTCAACATCATCGGCGGCGTGCTGCTGATCGTTCTCGGTCTGCTGATGGTCACCGGGCTCTGGACCGACATCATGTCGCGACTCACGGCGGTGATCAGCAGTGTCCCCCTCCCGTTCTGATGAGAACACGACGCATCGGAAGGATGACGTGAGCCGCACAACCGAGAGGTCCAGCGACCCGCTCCGACCGTCAGACCATGTCGACGGCGAGGAGGCGATCACCCAGCCGCGCCTCGGCTTCGTGGGCTGGCTGCGCTGGGGCTGGCGTCAGCTGACCTCGATGCGCACCGCGCTGATCCTGCTGCTCGTGCTCGCGATCGCGGCGATTCCCGGATCGATCTTCCCTCAGCGGATGGCCGACCCCAACGGCGTCACCCAGTGGGAGCGCGACAACCCCGATCTCTTCCCTGTGCTCGACGGGCTGAAGATGTTCGACGTCTACCTGTCGCCGTGGTTCTCGGCCATCTACCTGCTGCTGTTCGCCTCGCTGGTCGGGTGTGTCATCCCGCGCATCCGACACCATGCCAAAGCGCTTCAGGCTCGTCCCCCTCGCACCCCTGCACGTCTCAAGCGGCTCGCCGACTTCCGCGCCGTCGACCGCGCGTCGACGGACGCGCCCGCCGACGCTGCGGCGACGATCGAAATCGCGACGAAGCAGCTCAAGGCCCTCGGATACCGGGTCGAGCGCTATGACTCCGGACGCACCGCGTCGGTCTCGGCCGAGCGAGGCTACTGGCGCGAGTCGGGCAACCTGCTCTTCCACCTCGCTCTCGTCGGCGTGCTGATCACCGTGGGCGTCGGGGGCGGGTTCGCCTACACCGGACAGCGCGTGCTGGTCGAGGGCGAGACGTTCGCGAACACGCTGCTCGACTACGACTCGATGAACCGGGGCCGCTTCGTCAGCGACGGGGCGCTCGCGCCGTATTCGATGCGCCTCGACAGCTTCGACGTCACCTACCAGCCGTTCGGCGAGCCCGGCTCGGGACAGGCCGGCGACTTCTCGGCCAACGTCACGGTGCAGGAGAACGGCGAGGAGCGCACCGGTTCGGTCAAGGTCAACGAGCCTCTCGGTGTCGCCGACGACAACGTCTTCCTGCTCGGCAACGGCTACGCGCCGACGATCACCGTGCGCGACCCCGACGGGGAGGTCGTGTTCACGAACAGCACGCCCTTCCTGCCCCAGGACAACAACATGACCTCGCTGGGCGTGATCAAGATCCCCGATGGGCTCAGCGAGCAGGTAGGCCTCGTCGGCTTCTTCTACCCGA
>JAESFY010000151.1_pt1 | contig 31021 bp, 30 predicted proteins | sample 9266201 | NCBI WGS metagenome assembly JAESFY01 (sample SAMN14515071, study PRJNA621656) | algae metagenome | isolation source: Nodosilinea sp. WJT8-NPBG4 and co-occurring heterotrophs from soil, lower... | place: USA: Pinto Basin, Colorado Desert, California | collected 2006-05-27 | reverse complement strand
GGGCAGGACGCGCTGACCTTCGAGGTCACCGACGGCACCGGACCGGACGACCCCGAGGGGCGCAAGGCGACGCTCAGCATCCCGATCAACGTGCTGCCGCCCGACAACCAGCCGCCGAAGTTCGTCGGCGGTCAGGTCAACGTCGCCCCCGGCGAAGAGGCGACGGTGCTCGACCTCGCCGCACTGACCGTCGACCCCGACCCGGAGGACAAGGGAAAGCACGAGTACTCCCTCGTCGACGGCGAGGGCAAGGGGATCAGTGCGCGGGTCGACGATGACAAGCTTCTGGTGGAGGCGTCGTCGAACGCGAAGAAGGGCGCCGCGACCACGTTGACGCTGCGCATCAGCGACGGCGAGACCGAGCCTGTCGAGGGATCGGTCCTGGTGCAGGTCTCGGCCTCGAACCGGGCGATGCCCGCCGCCAACACCGACACCATCGCCGAGGCCGACCAGGGCAAGGCCGTCACGGTGCCCGTGCTCGCGAACGACTTCAACCCCTTCCCCGAGACACCGCTGAAGCTTCTGACGGCGAATGTCGAGACGGGCGCCGGCAGCGCCAGCACGAAGGGGAACGATGTCGTCGTGACGCCGGCGAAGGACTTCGTAGGCACGCTGGTGGTGCGGTACACGATCGAGGATGCGACCGAAGATCCCGATCGTCACGCGACCGGCCAGGTCGTGCTCACGGTGCAGGGAGTTCCCGACGCACCGGGCGCACCGAGCGTGACGAGCGTGCAGGACCGCACGGTCGTCGTGTCGTACGGCGCCCCGTCGAACAACGGTGCCGAGATCACCAAGTACACGGTGAAGGCGGTGCAGGGGGGCTCGTACTCGAAGGAGTGCCAGTCCACCACCTGCACGCTGGACGGTCTCACCAACAACGTGGAGTACGTGTTCCAGGTCACCGCCACGAACCGCGTAGGCGAGTCGGAGCCCTCCGGCTCGTCGGTCGTGGCCCGCCCGGACGCACGCCCCGACACCCCCAACCCGCCGACCCTGAAGTTCGGCGACAAGTCGCTCCAGGTGGCATGGGCCACGCCGACGACTCCGGGTTCACCCGTCGAGCGCTACACGCTCCAGATCTCACCCGCCCCGCCCTCCGGCATCTCCCAGAAGGAGGTGACCGGGAACTCCCTCACGTGGGAGGGCCTCGAGAACGGCGGCAATTACCAGGTGCGGGTGCAGGCGCACAACCGGGCGCCTGATCCGTCGAGCTGGAGCAACTGGTCGGCATCCGAGGTTCCCGCCGGTCCTCCGCTGGCCGCACCGGGTCCGACGACGGCCGAGCTGGCCCCGGTAGGCAACCAGGCGCAGATGCAGGTGAACTGGCAGACTCCGCCGGCCAACGGCGATGCGATCCGGAGCTACCAGCTCGAGGTTTGGGAAGGCGGCACGCTGCGCAACACGCTGACGCCCGGCGCGGCATCGAACAGTCAGGCCGTGGTGGTGCCCACCTCGGAGAACGACTACACCTACCGGATCCGCGGGGAGAACAAGGCGGGCTGGGGCGAATGGAGTGCGATGTCGGCGCCGCGCCGCGGTGTGATCGCGCCCTCGCCCGGACAGATCACGGCGGTCGACGCCGGTGACGGCCGCATCATCGTGCATTACTCGCCCGGGTCGCGCAACGGCGCCCGCGCGAACGAAGTGGTGTACCAGTACCGCCTCAACGGCGGCGGCTGGGCGAACCTGCCCGGCGACGGCGTCATCGGCGGCCTCAACAACGGCTCGAGATACAACGTCGAAGCCCGCGGTGTCGCGAACGTCGGAGGCGTACAGTACGTCGGCGGACCATCGAATGCCGTCGCGCAGATCCCGTTCGGGCCTCCGAGAGAACCGGCAGCGAGCGCGAGGAACCTCGGTCAGAGCGTCGAGGTCAGCTGGAACTCGGCACGCTCCGACAACGGGCGCCCGATCCAGGTCACGCAGATCGACATCGGCAACGGCTGGCAGAACGTCGCGGCCAGCGGATCGCGCACCCTAGGCAACGGGTACGAACAGACGCATAGCATCCGCGTACGGGCGCAGGACTCCACCGGTGCATGGTCCCCGGTCGCGTCGGCTTCGGCGAGGACCGATAACAGGCCGGATCCGCGCGCCTGGGTGACTCCCGGCGCGAGCGCGCAGGGAGAGGATAACTGCAGCCATTCATCGTGCGCCTTCTTCGTGGTCAACACGAAGGACTTCCCCGCGGGGAACTACAACATCACTTGTCATGCCGACAATTCCGGTCAGATCGGGTCGGGCACCTACAACGAAAACCTCCCGGCCAATGGGAAAGGGCCGCAGTTGGGTTGCTACTTCGGGCATCCCGGAGTGAACGTCTGGGTGGAGATCAACAACAAGGCCTACGAGAAACGCGGCTGGTAACCGGGCCGACCGTTCGACAGACAATCTCAAGAGACTAGAAGAAAGCACAACCGACATGAGCATGACCCCCGAGCAGGCAGCCTGGTTCCAGGGAACCTTCCAGCGCCTCGTGGACAACATCGACAAGGCCGTGCAGGGCAAGCGCGAGATCGTCGGCCTCGTGCTGGCGTCGATGCTCGCCGAGGGCCACGTGCTGCTCGAGGACGCCCCCGGGACCGGCAAGACAAGCCTCGCGAAGGCTCTCGCCGCGACCGTGCAGGGCACCAGCGCCCGTATCCAGTTCACGCCCGACCTGCTGCCGTCCGACGTGACCGGCGTCACGATCTACGACCAGCAGCAGCACCGTTTCGAGTTCCACAAGGGTCCGATCTTCGCGTCGATCGTGCTCGCCGATGAGATCAACCGTGCCTCGCCGAAGACCCAGTCGGCCCTTCTCGAGGTCATGGAGGAGTCCCGCGTGACCGTCGACGGCGTCACGCACGAGACGGGGCGTCCGTTCCTCGTCATCGCGACACAGAACCCGATCGAGCAGGCCGGAACGTACAAGCTCCCCGAGGCGCAGCTCGACCGCTTCCTCATCAAGACGTCGATCGGCTACCCCGACCTCGCGGTGACCGAGAGCATTCTCGCCGGGGCATCCGACCGCAACCCCTCGGCCGGCCTGGGCGCGATCATCACCACGAGCGCGGTCGCCGACATGGCCGACCTCGCGGCATCCGTCCATGTCGAGCCCGCCGTGCTCCGTTACGTGGCGGAACTCGCCGAGGCCACCCGCAACGACCCGGCGACCCGTCTGGGCGTGTCGGTGCGTGGCGCGATCGCGATGATCCGCCTCGCCAAGGTGTGGGCAGCGGCGCACGGTCGCCACTTCGTGCTCCCTGACGACATCAAGACCCTCGCGCGTCCGGCGTGGCAGCACCGTCTGCTGCTCGACGCCGAGGCCGAGTTCGCCGGCACCAGCAGTGACTCGGTCGTCGCGCGCGTGCTCGACGGGGTCGCTGCACCGCAGGCGCGAACGGCGGCCTGATGACGACGGAGGCACTCTCGGCGCCGTCGGCGCAGACGGACCGCGACGCCGGCTGGCGTGACGTCGCGGCCGTCATCGGCGCGCGCGTCCTGGCGCGCCTCCGCATCATCGGCTCCGCCATCCGCCCGCTCGCGTGGGTGCTGATGGGGATCACGGTCGGCTTCTGGATCCTCGGCCAGGTCGCGGGGTGGTCGGAGTTCACCATCGCCGCGATCGTCATCGCGATCACGGTCGCGCTGTGCGCCCTGTTCCTCATCGGTCGCACCGCATACGACGTGTCGCTCGACCTCGCGCGCACGCGCGTGGTCGTGGGCGAGCGTGCCGTCGGCGCCCTCACCCTCGCGAACCGCGGGAGCAGGGCGATTCTGCCGTCGCGCATCGTGCTCCCGGTCGGATCAGGTCGCGGCGAGTTCGGCATCCAGCGGCTCGCCCCCGGCGAAGAGGCCGAGGAGCTCTTCGCCATCCCCACGCAGAAGCGCGGCGTCGTCAAGGTCGGTCCGGTGAGCGTCGTGCGCGGCGACCCGCTCGGGCTGTTCGAGCGGGCCCACCGCCGCGACGACCCGGTCGACCTGTTCGTGCACCCGAAGACGGTGCTCTTCGACGGGCAGTCGCTCGGCTATCTGCGCGACCTCGAAGGCATGCCGGCGGCAGACCTCTCGCGCGACGACGTGTCGTTCCACGCACTCCTCGAGTACCAGCCCGGCGACGACCTGCGCCACGTGCACTGGAAGTCGACCGCCCGCACCGGCACCATGATGGTGCGACAGTACGAGGAGACGCGCCGCTCGCACTTCGTGATCGGGCTGTCCCGCTCCAGCGGCGACTACGCCACTGCTGACGACTTCGAGCTCGCGATCTCGGCCGCCGGCTCCATCGGCCTCCGTGCGCTTCGCGACTCGCAGCGCGTCGACATGCGTGTGCAGGGGAGAGAGCTTCCCGCGGGAACCGGCAAGCAGCTGCTCGACTCGCTCTCGGCCGTCGAGAACAGCAAGCCTCGAGAGGGCGGCATCGCCGAACTCGCCGGCGTCCTCTCGGCCACCATGCCGCTCGCGAGCGTCGTCGTGCTCGTCTGCGGCTCGAAGGTGCGCTCCGACGACCTACGTCTCGCCTGCTCGCGGCTCCCGTTCGGTGCCCGCGCCCTCGCCGTCGTCGCCGACACCTCGGCGACGGGGCCGGCCCTCCGTCGCATCGGGGAGGCCGACGTCATCACCGTCGGCGCGCTCGACCAGATCCCGCTCGCCCTCCAGAAGGTCCTCGCATGACCGCGCCCGCCGCTGCATCCGCCGCGATCTCGCTGCGCCGCTGGGGCCTCGACCTCGGAGCGACCGCCGTTCTCGTCGCCGTCGCGCTCGTCGGGTTCTGGCCCACGTTCGCCGGTGGATCGTTCCTGCCGGCCGCGATCGGCGGCATCGTGCTCGGACTCGCGATCGCCGGCGTCGCGGCCTGGCGCCGCTGGGGCATCCTCATCATCACCGGGCTGGTCATCGCCGCCTACTTCGTCTTCGGAGCCGCGTTCGCCCTGCCGCACACCGCGATCCTCGGATCCATCCCGTCGCTCGAGACGCTGCAGAAACTCGCGCTCGGCCCGGTCACCGCCTGGAAGCAGATGCTCACGACGGTGGCGCCGGTGTCCGCTGTCGACGGCCACCTCATCGTGCCGTTCCTGCTGGCGCTCGTCTTCACGACCCTCACCGCATCCCTCGCGCTCCGTCTGCCGCTCGTGGCCTGGGCGCTGCTTCCCGCAGGAGCGCTGCTGATGCTCGTGATCGCGCTCGGCACCCCGCAGCCCGCGTTCCCGGTCGTGCAGGGCCTGATCTTCGCCGTGGTGAGCATCGCGTGGCTGGCACTGCGTCAGATCTGGGCGCCGCAGAACATGGCCGTCTCCGTCAGCGAAGTCGATCCGTCGCGCGCCGCGCACATGCGCATGCGGCGTCTGCTCGCGGGCGTCGCCGTGCTGGCGATCGCGGGCGGCGCGGGCGTGGCCACGAGCGCGATCGCTGCTCCGGCCGAACCGCGGCATGTCTTCCGCGACGTCATCATTCCGCCGTTCAACATCCGCGACTACCCGAGCCCGTTGCAGGCGTTCCGCAAGAACGTGCGCGACGACGTCGACGAGACGCTCTTCACGGTGCAGGGGCTGCCGAAGGGCGCCCGTATCCGCACCGCTGTCATGGACGAGTACGACGGAATGGTCTATAACGTCATCGACGGCGGCCCCACCTCGTCGAGTGCGTTCTCGCCGCTGCGGTCCGGCATGTCTGCGGGCGCTGAGGGCGTGCCCGTCACGCTGAACATCGCGGTGGACGAATACAACGCGGTCTGGATGCCGACGGCGGGGGAGCTGTCCGAGATCCGCTTCACCGGCGATCGCGCCGAAGAGCTGCGCCGCGGCACCTATGTGAACACCGGGACCGGCACCGCGGTGTCCACGGTGAAGCTGCAGAAGGGTGACGAGTACTCCGTCGACGCCGTCATGCCGAGCGCACCCGACGACGATCAGCTCGCCGACGTGGACTTCGGAAGCGTCGCGAAGCCCAAACAGAGCAACGTGCCGGAGGAGCTCACCGCCCTGGCGGCCGAGACGGTCGCCAGCGCGGAGTCGCCCATCGAGCAGGTGCGCGCGCTGGAGAGCTTCCTCTCCGAAGGCGGCTTCTTCAGTCACGGACTCGAGGGCGAGGTGCTGTCCCGCGCCGGCCACACCTCGGAGCGCATCACCACTCTCATCGGCGGCGACCAGATGATCGGCGACGACGAACAGTACGCCGTCGCGATGGCTCTGCTCGCCGGAGAACTCGGCATCCCCGTGCGCGTCGTCATGGGCTACTACCCCGACGAGGAGCAGGAGGGCGAGGCCCTCTTCACCGCCACCGGCGACAACGTGCACTCCTGGGTCGAGGTGAACTTCGAGGGCTTCGGCTGGCTGCCGTTCAACCCGACCCCACCCGAGGACCAGGTCCCCAACGACCAGAACACGAAGCCGCGCGTCGACCCGAAGCCGCAGGTGCTGCAGCCGCCGCCCCCGCCGCAGGAACCGGTCGATCTGCCGCCGACGCTCCCGGACGACCGCGAGTCCGAGGACGAGAACCTGAACCTCGCCGGCATCATCGGCGCGATCCTGCTGATCGGCGGGATCACCCTCGGCATCCTCGCCCTGCTGATGTCGCCGTTCATCGTGATCGGAGCATGGAAGGCCTCCAAGCGCCGGTCACGTCGGGCCGCGGCCCGCACGGCCGACCGGATCAGTGGCGGCTGGGACGAGCTCACCGACCGTGCCGTCGACTACGGCGCCCGGCTGACCCCCGGCGGAACTCGGCCGGAGGAGGCCGCGGCCGTGGTGGCGACGCTGGCCGTGCCGCGCGTCGCGGATCTGGCCCAGCGCGCCGACGCCGACGTGTTCGGGCCCTCCGACCCGACCCCGGAGGACGTCGAGGCGTTCTGGGGCGAGGTCGACACGATCGTCGGCGGCCTGGGGGAGGACGCGGGCTTCTGGAAGCGCACGAAGGCCCGGCTGAGCCTCCGGTCGCTGCTCGGCGGATCAGCGATCTCGAACGGTTTCCAGGGACTCCGAGAGGCCGCGGCCGCGCGCGTGCGCCGCGAACCTGGCACGATCGAGAACAGCAACACGAGTACACCCGCCGCACCCGAGAGCGAGACCCCATGACGCAGCCCGCGTTCGCACAGATCGCACCGATCTCCCGCCGCGCGATCGGCTATCTCATCGACGCTGTGATCGCTGCCGGTCTCGCCATCGTCCTCGGCGGCGGACTCCTGCTCGCCACCACGCTCTCCGGCAGCATCGAGGCCGGGTTGACCACGCTGCTCATCGGCGGACCGATCGTCTCTCTCCTTCTGCTCGGCTGGTTCGTCGTCTACACACTCATGCAGTCGAAGAACGGCTCGATCGGCATGCGGGCCGAGGGCCTGCGTCTGGTGTCGGCGCGCGACCAGGGGCCGCTCGGATTCGGGCGGACGCTGCTGCGCAACATCATCTTCGGGCTCGCCGGTTCCATCGTGGTGGGCTACTTCACGCCGCTGTTCGACGGCTCCGGGCGGTTCCAGGGCTGGCACGACAAGGTCGCGGGCTCGTTGATGCTGGACGCGCGCACGACTCCTGCGGGTGGCCCGAGCCCCGCGACGACGGCGATCCCGGTCGCCGGCCAGTCGGCCGATCAGGCGCGACCGGCCGCTCCCGCGATTCCCGGCATCCCGCATCCCGCCACGCCGTCGGTCGCATCGCAGCCGGCCGTGCCCGCCTTTCCGGTGCAGCCCGCGGCGCCGGCGTTCCCTGCGGCTCCGGTCCTCCCTGCGGCGCAGCCCACGCCGGTGTTCCCCGTCGTGACGCCGCCGGCCGAGCCTGATTCGCTGATCGCCTTCGTCCCCGGGATCACGCAGGATGCCCCGCCGCCCCGCGTGACGCCGGCGCCCGCACCTCAGCCGGATGCCGAATCCGAGCTCGACGCGACGGTGCAGGGCTATCCGGTCGCGCGTCCGGATGCGCCGAGCGCACCTCCGGCACCCAGCGTCCCCGCGGCCGCGGACATCCCGCCCGCTCCTCCCGCGCCCGTGGTTTCGGCGCCCGAGTCCCCGGCATCCGCGCCCATCGCACCCGAGTCCGAAGACATCGAAGACACGCGGATCAGCATCCCCGGTCACCGGCTCGTCTTCACCTGGGACGACGGCACTCGCGTCTCGGTCTCGCGGCGCACGATCTTCGGGCGCAACCCCGCCGCCGAAGACGGCGCCGTCGTCGTGCCGGTGCGCGACGAGACCCTCTCGCTGTCCAAGACGCACTTCGAGGCGGCGGCGGAGTCGTCCGGCGGGTGGGTGCTGGATCGTCACTCGACCAACGGCACGACGCTCGTCCGCGACGGACAGCGGATCGCGTGCCCCGCAGGACAGCGCGTTCCCGTGCGGCTCGGCGACGCGATAGAGATCGGCGACCGCATCGTCACGATCGGCGGCTACGCATGAGGCCCGCGCTCATCGTCTCGACGGGATCGGCGACGCATCCCGGCCTCCGCCGCGCCCTCAACGAAGACGCCCACCTGGCGAGTCCTCCGGTGTTCGTCGTCGCCGACGGCATGGGCGGCCATGAGGCAGGCGAGCGCGCGAGCGCCGCGGTCATCGCCGAGTTCTCCAGCTCGATCGGCAGGGCGTCCCTCGAACTCGACGACGTGCGGCTCGCGCTGTCCCGCGCTCGGGCGAGCGTCGAAGAACTGTCGACGTCGGGCAACGGGCGCGCCGGGACGACGCTGAGCGGCGTCGTGATCGCCTCGGTCGACGGAATGGGCTACTGGCTCGCCGTGAACATCGGCGACTCCCGCACCTACCGGCTGGCCGACGGAGAACTCGAGCAGATCAGCGTCGACCATTCGGTCGTGCAGGAGCTGATCGAGGCCGGCGAGATCACCATCGAGGATGCCGCGACCGATCGGCGCCGCAACATCATCACCCGCGCGATCGGCGCCAGCAGCACCGGAGACGCCGACTACTGGCTGTTCCCCGCCGAGCTGGGTGACCGGATCATGGTCTGCTCCGACGGCCTGACCTCCGAGGTGTCCGACGCGCGCATCCGCGACGTGCTGCAGGGCACCCCGGATCCGCAGAAAGCCGCAGACATCCTGGTCGACGACGCCGTGACTGCCGGCGGCAGAGACAACATCACCGTGGTCATCGTGGACGCCGTCTCGGTCGCCTCGCGACCGGGGACGCTCCTGGAGACGGACTCGGACATCGACATGGACACGCGGCCGCGTGAATCCGCAGCAGGAGGGGTTCGCTGATGCAGACGACCTACCGACCGGGACAGTGGTACCTGATCGTCATCCCCGGCGCCCTCGTGGCACTGCCGCCCGACGTCCCCGGAGACGTGGTGGCGCAGTTGTGGGAGCGGATGCCGCAGCACAAGACCCTCGCGACCGTCGTCGATGTGCTCACGGTGCACGCCGGAGGAGCGTTCGCGTCGCTCCCGCCTTTCGTCGCCGCAGTCGCGGAGGGCAAGGACATCCGCATCGCATTGCGCGGTGGGGTCAGTGCGCGCGTGAGCGGCGGCACCGAGTCCCACCAGTTCTCCGGCGCCGAGGTCACCACCTGGAGCGAGCGTTTCGTGGGTGGCGCCTCGCGCGTCGAGATCACGGTCGAAGCCGTCGAGGGCGCCGCCGCCCTTCCCGTGCAGAGTGGCGTCGTGCGCGCGGCCGCCGTGAGCGCGGAGCTCGAGGACGAAGACGGTCGCGACCTCGCAGGCTCGCTCGGTCCCGTGCCGGTCATCGAAGCGGATGCTGCCGGTGCGTCGGCCGCCGCCCTCACGAGCATCCCGGCTCCGTCCATCGCTGATTTCGGCGGGGGCGTGCTGGCGACGGCATCCGAGGAGATCCCCGAGACGCCGTCGGCGGCGGAGTCGCACGACTCGGATGCCGAGGATCGAGCCGAGACCGAGGCCCTGGCGACCGAGGCCCCGGGCGAACCGCTCGAGGCGGACGCCGCTGCCACGCCGGACGCCTCCGCCACGCCGGACGCCGAGGCGCCCGGGGGAGAAGAGCCGGTGGCTGATGAGACGGTCGTCGAGGAGCCCGTCGCGGAGGGAGACATCGCGGAAGAAGGGGCCGCCGAGCCCGTCGCTGCTGTGGACGAGACGCCGGCCGAAGAAGCGGTCGACCCGCTCGACGAGCTGTTTCCCGGCGCCGAGTCGATCGAATCCGAATCCGAGCCCGCACCGGCAGTCGACGGATCGACGATCGTGCCGACCGAGGTCACACTGGCCCCCTCGAACGAAGACTTCGATCAGTTGTGGGGCGCGACGGTGCACTCCGTGCCGACCGCCGGAGCGGCGCCTGCCGCACCGGTTCCGCCCGTCGCTCCGTTCCCGGCGCAGGGTGACCACGACGGAGCGACGATCTCCGCCGCCGAGCTTCGGGCGATGCGCCAGCAGCAGCCCGCGGGCGACGACGTGCCGACCGCCGTCATCCCGGTCGCGCCGGGTGCGACGGGCCGGATCCGGGTGTCGACCGGCCAGGTCGTCGCGCTCGACCGCACCGTGATCATCGGGCGCCGGCCGCGTTCGACCCGCGCCAGCGGGGCTGACCTGCCGCACCTGATCGCCGTGGAGAGCCCGCAGCAGGACATCTCCCGCAGCCACCTCGAGATCCGACCGGAAGGCGACACCGTGGTGGTCATCGACCTGCACACCACGAACGGCTCGACGCTGCTGCGTCCCGGCGCGGACCCGATCCGGCTGCACCCCGGCGAGCAGACGCTTGTCCTCTCCGGCGACGTGGTCGACCTCGGCGACGGCGTGAAGGTCGCGTTCGAGGACCTCCCGTGAGTCGCCCTCCCTCTCCGCCTCCCGAACTGCCCGGCTTCCGCTATCTCGAGCCGCTCGGTACGGGCGGCTTCGCCGACGTCTTCCTGTACGAGCAGGAGATGCCCCGCCGCCAGGTCGCGGTGAAGGTGCTGCTCGCCGATCGCATCTCCAGCACCGCCGCACAGGAGTTCGCCGACGAGGCGAACGTGATGGCGATGCTGTCCACGCATCCCGCGATCGTCACGATCTATCAGGCGGGGGTCGCCGGCGACGGCCGCCCGTACCTGGTGATGGAGTACTGCCCCCGTCCGAACCTGCAGCTGCGCGCGCGGCGGGAATCGTTCTCGGTCGCCGAGGCGCTGCGGGTCGGCGTGCAGGTGGCGGGAGCGGTGGAGACGGCGCACCGCGCCGGAGTGCTGCACCGCGACATCAAGCCCGCGAACATCCTCGTCACCGCGTACAACCGACCGGCGCTGACCGACTTCGGCATCGCGTCGACGACCGGAGCCACCGGCGAGGCGTCAGGCATGTCGATCCCGTGGTCGCCGCCAGAGTCGTTCGCCGAGACCCCGACGAGTGGCCCGCGCACCGACGTGTGGGCGCTCGGGGCGACGCTCTACACACTGCTCGCCGGACGGTCGCCGTTCGAGCGGCCGGGAGAGCGCAACTCCAGCGCCGACCTCATCGAGCGGATCGAGCGTGCCGCGCTCACCTCCCTCGGGCGTCCGGATTCGCCGGAGAGCCTGCAGCGGGTGCTCGAGCGGGCGATGGCCAAGAACCCCGACCACCGCTACCCGAGTGCGGTGGCGTTCGCGCGCGCCCTGCAGAAGGTGCAGATCGAGCTCTCGCACTCGGTGACGCCGATCGACATCGTCGACGACCACCCGACCGCGGAGGACCTCGACGACGATGGCGACGGGCTCACCCGCGTCCGCGAGATCGTGAGCATCGACCCCGATGTCTCAGCCTTCACGCGTCCCTCCGCCACGACCCAGCCGAAGAGCTCGTTGCCCGCCCTGCCGGATGTGCCGCGGTTCGACTCGCCCGCGCACGCGGTCGACGACGCGACGCAGATGCGCGTCCCCACGGTCGGCACACCTCCGGCGCCCGCCGCCCCGGCACCGGACGACCGCACGATCGTGCGTCCGCCGATGGTTGTCGCGCCGCACCTCCCGGCATCCGCTGCGCCCGCCGCGGGGACTCCGGTCGGTCCGCCGCTGGCTCCCGCTGCCGGTACGCCCTCCCTCGCGAATCCTCGGAACCGTCGCGGACTCTGGATCGCTCTGTCGGCCGTCGCCGCGGTGATCGTCGTCGTCGGCACCATCGCGGGTCTGAACGCGCTCGTCGCCGGCATCGACACGCCTCCCGAGGTCACCGAGACGACCGACCCCCAGGATGTGTTGTCCGACTTCGTGCCGAAGGTCGCGGAGCTGAGCGGAACCCGGCAGGGCGAGCAGATCGTGTTCACCTGGGTGAACAAGGACCCGCAGGAGGGCGACACGTTCATCTGGAGCGTCGTGGACGTCTCCGGTCAGGTCGATCCGCAGCAGTCCGAAGAGGCCGTCGCGCAGGTCCCGGCGAGTGCCGGAACCGTCTGCGTCGACGTGATGCTGCGACGGGACGACGGACGCGTCTCGGAGCCCGCGCGGGGGTGCGTCGACTGACATGATCTGGGAGATCGACGAGCAGAAACAGGCGATCGAGGGACTCGACGCCCAGGGGCGCCCCGATCCCGCATACGCCGCGGCACTCGGGCTGCTGCGCGCCCCGTTCGGCCGGCGCGCGCTCGCAGCGACGATCGACGGGGGAATCTGGGTGCTGCTGCAGCTGCCCCTGTGGATCGGTGCGATCCCGCTCGTACTGAAGCTGGCGAGCGGTTCGATCTCGTCCTACGGTTTCGTCAATCACCCGGATTTCGTGTTCTCGGTCGTGATGGCGTCGGTGTCGACGCTGCTCAGCCTCATCTTCCTCCTCGTGCAGCTGTTCCTCCACGGGCTGAAGGGTCGGACGATCGGCAAGGGCCTCACGGGCCTGCGGAGCATCAACGTGCGCACGCTCGCGCGTCCGCGCGTCGGCGCCGTGCTGCTGCGCTTCCTCATCGTGATCGCCGCGGGCATCGTCCCGGTTCTGGGACCTGCGGTCATCCTCGCCTCGCCGACATTCGACCCCGAGGGCCGCGGCCGCGGGCTCCACGACAAGGCCACCAAGATCTGGCTCGTCGACGTGCGCAACGGGCTCAACCCGTATGACGAGAAGCGGATGCGCGTGGCCCGCAAGGTCGTGAAGGCCGAACCCACGCCGGAGCGATCCGCCTTGCCTTCTCTCGCCACTCCCGTGGACCCGGCGGCGCAGCCGCAGTATCGGCCGGGCAGCCGCGTGAGCGCGGGAGTGCTCGGAGTCGCGCGTCCGCATGAGTCGCACGAGCGGCCGACGGTGGGTCTGCCGACGGTCGCGCCTGTGGCCGATCTCCGCACGGGCGAAGCGGGCAAGCCGGTGCTCGGCGGGTACCGCGTATCGGACGGGGAGCGCGCGGTCGCGGCGGACCTGTCGACGCCCGCCGCTCCGTCGGCTGCGCCCGTCGCGGCGGTGGCAGCGCCCCTCCCGCCCCAGCCGGCTGCCGCTGCACCGACGCCGCAGCCCACCCCCGTACCCGCGCCCGCGCCGCAGCCCGCGCCACCGGCATCCGTCCCTGCTCCCGCGCCCGCGCCTGCTCCTGCGCCTGCTCAAGCGCCTGCTCCTGCTCCTGAGCCGGTCGCACCGCCCGCCGCCCCCGAGCCCGCCGCCCGCTTCGGGCTGCGCTTCGACACGGGCGAGAGCATCGTGATCACCGAGCCGGTGCTCCTCGGACGAAACCCGGATGCCGCCGAGCATCCCGGTGCACGTGCGATCGCGCTGGTCGACGACAGCCGGTCGCTCTCGAAGACGCACATGCTGGTGCGACCCATCGACGGAGGGCTCGAGGTCGTCGACTGCCGCTCGACGAACGGGTCGGGATTGATCCGCGGCGGCACCGAATACGGCATCGCGGCGGGGACGCCCGTGCAGACGGTGGACGGCGACATGATCCGCCTCGGCGACCGCGTGGCAGCGGTGGTCCGCGCGTGATCTCACGTGAACGAATGATGATGGTCGCTGGCGTGCTCTGCGCCGTGGGGGGATACACATGAGGCTGAAGCTGACTCTGCACCGTCAGGGGGGCGAACCCGTCGACATCGTGATCACGACGGACTCCACCGCCACGGCGGGCGATGTGGCGCGGCACGTCGCGTCGGCAGACCCGACGCGGTCGACGCCGGTCGCCGAGGGCGATGTGCTCACGCTCGCCGTCGCGCCCCCGAACGGTGAACGCCTCGTGCCCCTGCAGCCCGACGTCCCGATCGGCGAGGCTCCGATCGGCTCCGGCTTCGCGGCATCCATCATCAACTACGGCCCCGATCACTCCTTCGCCGGGCAGAAGGATGTCGCGGGCGTGCTGCTCGCGACATCCGGAACCCTCGCCGGACAGGAGTTTCCGATCTCCTCGGGTCACGTGTTCCTGGGTCGTGACGCCGGAAACGACGTCGTCCTCCCGGATCCGATGGTCTCGAAGCGGCACGCACGGCTCGAGGTCGGCACCCACATCGAGGTCGTCGACCTCAACTCCGCCAACGGCGTGCTCGTCGACGGCGTCGCGGTGCAGCGCGTGCGGATCGAGGAGGGTGAGCCGTTCATCATCGGCGGCACGACACTCGTTCTGCGCCTCGCCCGCTCCTTCGACGGATCCGCGAGCGAGGAGCCGATCATCGAACGCGGCGGCGGTCTGCTGTTCAACCGCAGCCCCCGCGTCGAGGTGCGCTACCCCGGCACGGCCTTCAAGTTGCCGCGCCTGCCCACCGAGAAGATCGGCAAGATGTTCCCGTGGGCGATCATGGCCGCCCCGATCCTGATGGGCATGGCGTTGTACGCCATGAACGGGAACCCGCGTTCGCTCCTGATGATCGTGATGACGCCGCTGATGGCGTTGGGCAACATCATCAACCAGTCCGCGCAGAGCAAGAAGAGCGGGAACCATGAGGTGCTCCTCTTCGAGAGGCAGTACGAACAGCTCGAGGAGGATTTCTTCCGCGGCAAACCCGAGGAGGAGCAGGCGCGCAATGCCGAGGCGCCTGCGGTCGCCGAGATCTACGACCATGCGATGCGACTCGGCCCGATGCTGTGGACGAGGCGGCCGGAGCACTGGAACTTCCTGGGCCTGCGCCTCGGCAGCTGTCGTCTACCGGCGCGGAACAAGATCGACGACGCCGAGGTGCCCGACGGGCTTCCCGAGTTCATCGATCGCGTCGATCGGCTCCGTGAGCGCTACGAGTTCGTCGACGACGTCCCGGTGTTCGACACCATGGCGGATGCCGGATCGATCGGCATCGCGGGTCCGCAGGGTCCCGTCGCCGACACGATGCGCGGCATCGCCGTGCAGATCCTGGGGCTCCACGCACCGAACGACGTGGTCGCGGTGGCGTTCGCCGATTCGGCGTGGACACCGGAGCTGGACTGGCTCAAGTGGATGCCGCACACCTCCAGCGAGAAGAGCCCGTTCCGCGACATGGCGCTCGCCGACTCCGCCCCGACCAGTGCGGCTCTGCTGAGCACGCTCGAGGAGTACGTGCAGCGCGCCGGGGAGGGACGCGGCGAGCCGCGTGGCCCCTTCAAGGAGGAGTGGAACCCGCTGCTCTACGGCACCGACGTCTCCCGTGCGGCCGGCGACCACCTGGGAACCCCGCCGCTGTCGGTCATCGTCTTCGTGAGCGGTGACGCACCGGTCGATCGCGGACGCCTGACCGATGTGCTGGAGCGGGGTGCGGATCATGGCGTGCACGCGGTGTTCGTCTCGCCCACCGTCGAGTCGCTCCCGGCCGTCTGCCGCAGCTACATCGATGTCACCGCAGGGCTCGAGGACGCCCAGGTCGGCCTCGTCCGCAACGGCGAGTACTTCGATCATGTGCGGGTCGAGGGCGTCTCGAACGCCTACATGCACATGCTCGCGCGGCGCCTGGCGCCGGTGCTGGACGCCAGCACGGCCGTGCACGACTCATCCGACATCCCGGGGGCGGTGATGTTCCTGCAGCTGGTCGATCCCGCCATCGCGGAGGACCCCCACGTGGTGATCGAGCGCTGGCGGCAGAACAACACGATCGTGGATCGGTCCCCGAACCCGAGACCTCGTCTGAAAAAAGCGAGCACGCTGCGCGCGATCATCGGTCAGGGAGCGAGCGACGCCATGGCCCTCGACCTGCGCACCCAGGGTCCGCACGCGCTCGTGGGTGGAACCACGGGTGCCGGCAAGTCCGAGTTCCTGCAGGCGTGGGTGCTCGGCATGGCGGCCGCGCACAGTCCCGACCGCGTCACCTTCCTCTTCGTCGACTACAAGGGCGGGTCGGCGTTCGCCGACTGCGTCGAGCTGCCGCACTGCGTCGGCCTCGTGACCGACCTGAGTCCGCACCTCGTGCGCCGTGCTCTGACCAGCCTTCGCGCCGAGCTGCAGCACCGCGAGCATCTGCTCAACCGCAAGAAGGCGAAGGATCTGATCGAGCTCGAGAAGCGGCAAGACCCCGAGGTCCCGCCGGCACTCGTCCTGGTGATCGACGAGTTCGCCGCCCTGGCATCCGAGATGCCGGAGTTCGTCGACGGCGTCGTCGACATCGCCCAGCGCGGTCGTTCGCTCGGCATCCATCTGATCATGGCGACGCAGCGTCCCGCCGGTGTCATCAAGGACAACCTGCGGGCGAACACCAACCTGCGTATCGCGCTGCGCATGGCCGATGAGGCCGACTCGCGCGACGTCGTCGACGACGGCGTCGCCGCGACCTTCCCGGCATCCATCCCCGGGCGCGCGATCGCCAAGACGGGCCCCGGTCGCCTCGTGCCGTTCCAGTCCGCGTACGCGGGCGGATGGACCACCGAAGACGACGGGGCTGCCGCCGAGGTGCGCGTGGCGCCGCTGCGCTTCGGTGCCGCCGGCGAGTGGGAGCCTGATCTCCCTGCCGAGTCCGATTCGCACGAGGTCGACCTCGGTCCGAACGACCAGAAGCGCATCGTGTCGACGCTCATCCGGGCAAGCGACGCGGCGGCGCTCCCGCGTCCGCGCCGGCCATGGCTCGACGACCTCGCGCCGCTCGTCGACCTGCGCGACCTTCCGAACGAGGGCGACACGCGCATCCCGATCGCTCTCGTCGACGTGCCCGAGAAGCAGCTGCAGCAGTCCGCCGTGTTCGCGCCCGATCGTGACGGCTCACTGGTGATCTACGGCACATCGGGCTCGGGCAAATCGACCGTGCTCAAGACGATCGCGACTGCGGCAGGCATGCGGCCCGATCTCGGCCGCGTGCAGGTGTACTGCCTCGACTTCGCATCCGGCGCGCTGGGCGCTCTGGCGACTCTTCCGCACGTCGGATCGGTGGTCGACGGTGGTGACGTCGAGCGCATCCAGCGACTGCTGCGCACCCTCGATGGGGAGATGGATCGCCGCGCCGCCGCGTTCTCCGCGGCCAGCGCCGCCTCCGTGCAGGAGTATCGCGACCTGAAGGATCCGCGGATGCCGCGCATCCTGCTGCTGATCGACAACTACCCCGAGTTCAAGAAGGACTGGGAGGTCGCGGCAGGCCGCAGCGCGTTCTACCGCATGTTCATGCGCATCCTCGGCGAAGGCCGCACGCTGGGCGTGCACACGGTCATCACGGCCGACCGCGGGAACGCGGTGCCGAGCGCCGTCGCGGCGAACATCTCGCGCCGCGTCGTGCTCCGCATGGGCGACCCGAGCCAGTACATGCTGCTCGCGGCGCCGCGCGATGTGCTCGACGAGCAGTCGGCACCGGGCCGCGCGATCGTCGACGGGCACGAGGCGCAGATCGCCGTGCTGGGCGGAACGCTCAATGTCGTGGAGCAGACCAAGGCCCTCGCGGCGCTGGGAGACGAGCTCCGTGCGAGCGGCGTGCGCGACCTGCCCGAGATCGGCGCGCTCCCTACCATGGTCCTGTCGTCCGAGATGCCGACGAAGATGGACGGGATGCCGGTGTTCGGCGTCGCCGACGACACGCTCTCCGCGCACGGGTTCGAACCGATCGGTTCGTTCGTCATCACCGGACCGCCTGCGTCGGGCAAGACGAACACTCTCAAGGCGCTCGTCGTCGCCATGGAACGGTTCGATCCGAGCATCCGGATGTACCACTTCGGTACCCGCCGTTCCGAGCTCAAGGACTTCCGTCCGTGGGTGAAGAGCGCGACGCGTCCGGAGGAGGAGAAGGATCTCGCGACCGAGCTCGCCGAGCTCGTGGTGAGCGATGCTTCCGGCGGTCGCATCATGATCGTGATCGAAGACATCCCGCATCTCGCCGACGGCCCGGCGGATCGTCCGATGCGCTCGCTCCTGCAGGCCATGAACAACAGCGACCACATTCTGGTAGCAGATGCCGAGATCAGTCGTGCCAGCGGCAGCATCGGCGTGCTGGGCGAATGGAAGATCGCCCGGCAGGGAATCGTGCTGAAGGCCGACACCTACGACGGCGACGCGATCTTCAAGACTCCGTTCGGACGCGTCAAGCGCACCGACTTCCCGGTGGGGCGAGGAATCTTCGTGCAGGCGGGTCGCACGGTGACGATGCAGATCCCGTTCGTCCCGGACGCGCCCGCGGCGCGAGACTAGTGCGCAGGAGAGTGGGCACCTCTGCCCATTCCCTTGCGCGCAAGCGGCGCTTAGGCTCCCCCGAGGAGGGTGGTGCGCCATGGGGATGATGTTGCCTAACGAGCTCATCTGGGTGATGGAGAAGCTCGGGTTCGAGTGGCCGGATGTCGACGAGGACGAGCTACGCCGCGGAGGCGATATCGTCAACACCTTCCGGGGCGAGTTCGAGGGCGCTGTCCAGACGGTCGACCGGAAGGTCAACGGTGACCTCGCGGCAGCCATGCGAGGACAGGCGGGGCCGGCGTTCGTGTCGGCGTGGAACACGAACCGATCGCAGAACCTGCAGAAGATCATCGACGTGCTCGGTCCTGTCCCCGTGGCCATCGACGTTGCGGCCACCGTGGTGACAGGGCTGAAGATCAAGGTGATCGCCGACGTGACGACCACGATGATCGCGCTGGTGGGAATGCTGACGAATCCGATCACCGCGATCGGTGCGGGGCCGATGCTCATCATCAAGAAGAGATTGCTCAATGCAGCCGTCGACATGGCGGTCGAGGAAGCCCTCGGGCAGTTGCTGCCGATGATGATCGAGCCGCTCGCGGAGGAACTGCCTGCAGTGATCGCCGCGGCATTGGACGCCCCGGTCGTGGAGGCGGTCGTCGGGGACACGGACGAGTTCTACGCCGACCTTCAAGCGCTCGAACAGGCGCAATCCGAACTCGAGTCGAGTTCGGCCGACATCGAGAGTCTGATCGATCGGCTGATCGCCGATCTGTCCGGACTGAACATCACGGGGAGCTGACGTGGCCGGCAAAGCAGACGAGATCGGCGAGATCGCCGGGCGCGCTTTCAAAGACGTCGGCCATACGCTGAAGCCGATCGCAGAGCTGCCGACAGGCCTGATGCGGAAACAGCGTCGCAACCAGGACGACGTCGAGGAGATCGACACATTCAACGATTCGCCCGGCTCACGCGGCGGCGACGATTCGGGTCGAGGAGTCGATCGTGGCGACGGCCGCGATCATCTGGGACACTACGCCAACGGCCAGGAGAACAAGCCTTGGGTGGACAAGGAGAAGCTCGGCCTCGAGAAGTATGGCGAGGCGAAGGGCGTCGATGTCATCACCACGCAGGTCAAGGTGGATTACGACGGGTCCCCGCAGGATGGGCGCAAATACGACGGACTGGTCAAGAACGATCACGGTCCGAACACCTATGACGGCATCGAGATCAAGTCGGGCGATGCGATCACCGGATATCTGCGGCCCGGAAACACGCAGCTCCAGTTCGACAATGCGGTCAACGCGGGCACGCCCGCGGCGGGTACGCTCGACGGACAGAACATTTTGGTCACGCGAGTGCGGGTTTGGCAGGAGACATGACGTTGTACGGACCGTTTGCGGAGATGATCCCGTCTGGCCTGGTCGGCTGGATCGACGTGCGAGACGGACCCATCATCGATCAGGTTCGGCGAATGCTCGGCCAACTCGATGGTGCCGGCAAGTACACATACAGCATCTGGCGCGGGCCGGATCCTGAGAGCATCGTCGTTCGGCGAAGCGATGTGGGCGAGACGTTCATCCAGGCCGCCGGGTCGGCGAACGCGATGACCGTCGAGGTCAGACTGCTGGATGCTGCGGGCGCAGGTCATCTGTACACCGTCGGGCGACGGGAACCGGTCGAGGGTGACGGAATCCTTGTTCCGATCAGCGACGAGCGAGCCGTCCGGGTGGGCTCCCACGAGGTCTTCACCGCTGATGAGGCGGCCGCCATCTTCGACCATTTCTATCGGACGGAGAGCGTGTCCGACGAGTTCCAGCTCCGCGAGCTCGACCTTTCACAGGATCAGTCGGTTCGACGATCGCCCAATTCGACGCTCTGACGACTCACACCGCAGACTCATGGGCACCACTCCCCATTTGTCGATCGGGGATCGTTGGCTAACCTCTTCGTAAGAGGCCGAGCGGCCTGAACGAGAAGACAACTGGAGGCGGTTCTCATGGCCCATGATTTTGGCGCAACGTACAGCGAGATGGAAAGCGCCTCGGCGCGACTTCGCGACGGACGCAGTGCAGTCAGCGACACGCTCAAGGAGCTGCAAGGCATCATCGACGATCTCGTGCAGGACGGCTTCAAGACGGAGAACGCGTCTGACGCCTACGCCACGGCGTACGAGGAGCTCACGACGTCGCTCGACGACGCCGCAGAGGCCGTGAACGACATGGCACAGGCCCTCGACCGGATGGCGGACCAGATCCGCGACACCGACGCCAACATGGCCGGCGGCGCCTGAACCATCGCGCATCAGGAGGTCGTGGGGTTGATCGCAAGATCGGCCCCACGACCTCTCTCTGTGCGAGGGGCATGAGCGGACCGCCCCGAATAGAATCAGTCGGGAACACGACCGGAGGACACGAGCGATGAGCGGAACACAGAGCTACTACTGGTACAACCTGACCTCGCAGTCGGTGGTGCGTGCAGACGAGCGTCCTTCGGAGGACGTCATCGGCCCGTTCGGCTCGCCGGAAGAGGCAGAGGAGTCGCCCGCGATGCTGCTGGAGCACGCACGCGCCTGGCTGGAGAGCGAAGAGAGCGAACCGTTCCGCGCGCTGGTCGAAGAAGAAGACGGCACCGACCTCGCGTGACGGACGGCTCATGAGGGGGGAGCGTCGCGTCGCGGCACCGATCGCCGTGCTGCTCGCGGTCGGCCTGGTCTCGTGCACCCCGGCGCTGCCGGAGACGGTCGTGCCGGACACCCAGATCACCGTCGGCTGGACCGGCGGGTTCACCTCGGTCAACGCCGCAGCCTCTCCCACTCGGGGCAATGTCGACATCGCCGAGACGATCCGCGCCGACTTCGGCGATCTCGTCGACGGAGAGTTCGTGGCCGATGAGGGCTTCGGCACGGTGACGATCGTCTCCGATGATCCGTTCACGGTCCGGTACGACCTCGCCGAGCCCGTCTGGTCGGACGACATCCCGCTCGACGCAGCCGACCTGCTGCTGGGGTGGGCCGGGGCGGCCGGCCTGCTCGGGGCGGTGGAGGATGCCGCGGCCGATGCGGATGCCGTCGAGATCGAGGTCCCCACTCTCGACGAGTTCGCACGGGCGATCGACGTGACCTATCCGCAGCCGACCATCGACTGGCAGCGGGCGGTCTCCGCTCCCGTGCCCGCGCATGTCGTCGGACAGCGCGCCCTCGGTATCGACGACCCGATGGAGGCCAAGCAGGCCGTGATCCGTGCGATCCAGGACGGCGACGACGACGCGCTCGCCGAGATCGCCGCAGTCTGGAACGAGGACTTCGAGCTCGGCAAGGACGGGAAGCTCGCCGCCGACCTCCTGCTCTCCAGCGGCCCGTACCGGATCGACGGGGTCAGCGCCGACGAGGACGGCCAGAGCGTGGCGCTCGTACCCAATCCCTCGTACCGCGGCCTCGTGACGCCCAAGGTCGCCCGCATCGAACTCGTTCCCAACGGCGACATCCCGGAGGCCGAGGTCGGTGAGCGGCTCGACGTCGCGCAGATGGCTCCCACCACGGCGAATCGCGAGATCATCCGCCAGCTCGAGCGCAAGGACTTCACGGTCGACACCCGACACGACGGGACCCTTTGGGCGTTGATGCTCGACCCGACCGGGATCTTCACCGAGGCGCAGGCCCGAACCGCGTTCCTCCGCACGGTGCCCGCGACGGCTCTGACCGAGCGGGGGTCGGGTGTCTGGGCGACCGCCTACACCGGCACCACCTCGATGCTGGCGGCCCCGGGTTCCCGCGCGTACGACATCGTCAACGAGGACTCCGGCTTCACGGCCGCACTCGCCACGCCCGCCGATGACGCCGCACTGGAACGGGAGAATGCGGGGATCGGGGCGGGATCGTCGGTGTGCGTGCTCTACGACGCCGGGAGCGAGTTCGCGGTCGGCGCTTTCGTCGCACTCGGGGAAGCCGTCGCCGAGGCGGGCTGGACCATCACGGACTGCGGCAGCGCCGACTACCAGGCCTCGCTCGACGCGGGCGCCTGGGATGCCGTGATCGCCCGGGTGCCGGTTCCCGAGACACCGGAGCAGATTCTCGATCAGTGGGGCAGTCAGGGCGCGGCATCCATCACCGGGAGTGTTGACCCGGAACGCGATGCGCTGGTCGCCGAGTACGCGCAGGCGACCGACGTCTACGAGGCCAGAGACCTCCTCGCGCAGATCGAGGCGACCATCGTCCGTGCCGCTGTCGCCCTGCCCATCGCCGTGAACCCGCGGGCGACGATCATCGATCGCGCCGTGACGGGCGTCAGCCCGCGCACCGGTGCTGCCGCGCCGCTCACCTACGGCCTCACGCAGTGGGAGGTCGTGCCGTGAGTTCGGCGGGGTGGGTTGTTCTCCCCATCGCGGATATGTGGTCGCGACTCATAGAGTCTTCAATGGAGGTGTTGCTGTGGGGATGATGTTGCCGAATGAGCTTGTCTGGGTGATGGAGAAGCTGGGTTTCGAGTGGCCGGATATCGATGAGGACGAGGTTCGTAAGGGGGCGACCCTGGTGCGGAACTTCGGATCGGATCTGGAGGACGTGATCCAGGCGGTGGATCGTCAGGTGAATGGGGATCTGGGTGGGGCTCTGCGGGGGCAGACGGGTCCGGCGACGATGTCCGCGTGGAACACGAATCGTTCGCAGAACCTGCAGCAGCTGATCGACATCATGCCGCCGGCGGCGACGGCGATGGATGTCGGGGCGGATGCGATCTTCGCGTTGAAGATGAAGGTCATCGTGGATGTGTCGTCGACGTTGATCACCCTGGTCGCGATGCTCACGAACCCGATCACGGCCGCCGGAGCAGGCCCGATGCTGCTGATCAAGAAGAAGCTGTTGAACGCGGCGGTGGATATCGCGGTGGAGCAGTTGTTGATGCAGTTGGCGCCGATGTTGATCGAGCCGATGGCGGAGAAGCTGCCCGCGGTGATCGATGCGATCCTGGACGCGCCGATGGTGGAGGGTCAGGTCGGGGACTCGGATGAGTTCTACGCGGACCTGCAGGCGTTGGATGATGCGCAGTCGACGATGAAGCTGCACGGGTCGGATATTCAGACGTTGACGTCGAATTTCTTCTCGGAGTTCGAGGCGTTGGACTTCGGGGGTGATGACTGATGAGTGCGATCAAGCCGATCATCCGTGAGGTGAAGCAGTCGGTGTTGAAGGGCTTCGCTCACGCGAAGGACAAGCTGCACCAGCTCGCCGACAACCTCACCCAGCATGTCGACGACGTCGCCCGGCAGGTGCGGGGTCAGGACCGGTTCGACGGGCCCAACGGCAACGGCGGTTCCGGCAACTCGAACGGGCAGCCGTACAGCCACGGTGTTCGGTTCTTCGGTGAGGATCAGCTGAAGTACTACACGCGGGAGAACGCGACACTGGGTCGCGACGGCAGCGCGGTGTTCATGATGCCGTCTGAGGATGCGGTCAACGTGAGCAGCGCCATGGACGCGGCGATCGAGAGCGGGCTCGCTCCCAACGTCACTGAGGCCGCCTTGCGGGGCGAGTCCGTGTACGGCGCTCTGATTCCGGTAGACCATCTCCCTCAGCGACTGCCGACGGCGGAGGATGCCGGCGGGTTCGTCCACTACCTGCCTGGCGGGCACACGGCGGTCAACATCGACGGCGTGCACTACCCCAACTCGACCCGTGAGTTCGTCGTAGACGGCGGCGCTCCGCTTCCCCCGGGAACCGTCGTGTTCGAGTTGGGACCGGGCGGCACCTGGGATATTCTAGGCATCTATGGTTGACTCCGGCATGCCTGAATCCTCGACTGTTGAAGCGCTGGCCCTTCGAGCCCAGAGCGGCGGACAGCCGGAGAACGATGCGTTGATCAACGCGTTCCTCGACGCCGTCGTGGTCGTCCCGAGCGGGAGCGATCCAGGCAAGGGTTCTTTCGAACCTGTGATGGTCGACATCGACGGCATCTCTCACATGCTCGTCTGCGATTCGCTCGCCGCTGCTGGCGAAGCCAAGGATCTCGCTCCCTTCGCAGTATCCATGCGGGGTATCGATGTGGTTCGCGGAGTGACTCCCGGGCATGCCGTTCTCCTGCGGACGCCGAAGACCGGCTTCGCCATCGACGAAGCCCTGCTGAACGAGATCAGAGCGCGTTCATGACGCTGAACCCGGCCTACCCGGGTGCATGCGAAATCTGCTCCGGGTACTGGGCGACCTACGCGCCGGAGGCGCGTGCGGTGACGATCGGCGAGAGCGAAGAGTTCATGGCCGAAGTGCGGCGCTGCCGCTACTGTGGCACCTACTGGGAGGTCGGGGCGTTCAGCTATCCGCAGGTGATCTCTCGGGAGCATGCGCGGCGTGAGCTTCCCGATCTTGATGCGCTCGAGCAGGCCCTCGGTATCGAGTTCCCTGAACCGCCGGAGCCCTCGGCCTGACGGGCTGCAGCTGTTCACGCGAGAATTCGGCAAGAACTTTCAGGGGGTGGGAATGGTGCAGGATGACCCGACCGCGGACGATGTGCTTGCCCTGACACCGGCGGTCATCGATCCGGTGGAAGTCATCAGCGCATGATCCAGAGTCCGCAGACGATCGAGGCGCGCCGAGACGGCGTCGTCCACCAGGCGACGATCGACTGGCAGCTGACGTCGGATTATCGCTGGCTGGTGTCGATCGAGTCCTCGGCGTTCGACACGTTCGAGGCGCAGGCGGACGACGCATTCGAGGCACTCTGCATCGTGCGCGAGCACCTCGAGCCCGAAGGATGGCGGCTCGGCGTCGTCGGCGCGCAGATCGACGTCTGGCCCAGCGGCATGGCTCGTGATCAAGGCGGCGGGTTGCGGGCCTACCGGATGACGGCCGAGGGAGTGAAGGGCCTGGTGGACACCTTCGAGCCGACGGACCCGGCGACGGCGGCGACGGTCGCCGCGCAGAGGGCTGAGGCCGATCGGTTGTACGAAGAGATGCGGCGCCATGCCGCAGACACACGTGAGCACCGATGAAGGATCTGACGGTCGAGTTCGACCAGCGCGTGTTCACGGGCGTGGGCGCGGACGCGTTCTGGGCTTTCGAGCGAGCGCGTGAAAAGTATGAGCCTCTCGGGTGGAGGGTCGCGGTCCAGGGCGCTTCGGTGTATTGCTTTCCCAGCGGAATGCAGGGCGAGGCGGGCGCCCTCGTGGTCTACAGGCACCCGGATTCGCTCCAAAACGCGCAGCCGGAGCCGGTCGTGACCTTCGCGGCGGCGGAACTCGACGAGATCGTGACCTTCGCTGAGCAGATGGCGGCACAACGAGGTGCGCACAAGTGACCGAAGGGCGCACGATGACGGACGCCACGCTCGCCGCCGCCATCATCGCGTATGTCGGATACGGCTCGCGGCGCACTCCGGGAGCCGATGACACGGCGGTCCTCGCAATGCATGTACCCGACCCCGAGGCTCTCCTCGACGAGGTCGAGCAGATCGTGAAGGCCAGCGACACCGTGCATATCCTGAAGGAAGCCTTCGGTGATCAGAACAAGTCGATCCTCTTCGGCATCGAGTTCGAGAAGGTCCGGCCGGGGCTGAGTCCCGAGGCGCTGCGCGCACTCTCCTGGAGGTGGTCCTATCTCGAGTTCTTCTGATCGGGTGGCGGTGCGTGCGGGAACGGGGCCGAATGATGGACGAGGCTGAACTGATGCGGATCGTCGTCGAAGAGGGGCTTGATGCCCCTGTGATGTTCGGCGCCGGCCGCCGGGTCCCTGATGCCGTGGTTCTCGAGCGCGACGGCGGGGCGCGGAAGGTCTACGTCTCCGACGAGCGAGCCTGGCCCCACACCACGACGATCCGAGTTTTCGACGACGAGTCCGATGCATGGGAGCACGTCCTACTCAAGCTTCGTCAGAAGAAGAAGGTCGACCACTCGATGGCGCAGCGGCGACTTCAAGGAGAGCAATCCGGCGGAACTCAGCCGTGACCGACCAGAACACGGAGCTGAGCGAAGCAATCGTGGTCTACCTGACCAACTACCCCGGAACGAACGAGGCGGCGTTCGAGGCGCGATACGGCCCGTCCGGGATGCGTGAGCAGGTCCGTGCGATGCTGGACGATACGATCAGCACCCGGATCGACTGGGCCGGCATGTCCCTCAGCGAGATCGGTGACGAGCTCGAACGCGTGATGCGCGCGAGGCACCCGGCGCTGTCGGGTGCCGCGATCAGAAAGCTCCGCAACTACTACACGTACCTGGTCAAGTGAGGGGAATCGACCGATGAGCGCGATCAAGCCGATCATCCGCGAAGTGAAGCAGTCGGTCCTCTCGGGCATGGCCCATTCGCGGGACAAGCTGCACCAGGTGACCGACAACATGCTCAACCACGTCCACGACGTGTCGAAGCGCGTCCGCGGCCAAGACAAGTTCGAGGGCCGCGATGCGCCGTGGGCGCTGCGCGGCGGATGGGACCGGAACTCGTCCACCCAACCTGGCGACTACGCGCCGGGCGGGCGGTACGGCCATGATCACAAGAACGATCGGCCGGACCCGGATGACTACCTCAGCGAGGACTACATCCGCCGTCACCTCGCACGGTTCGACGACGGCGCGAGCCGCATCTACGTCACGGACTCCCTCAACAACTACGGGCCTGCGCAAGCCGACCACGATGCGTTCGTCTTCCCGACCGAAGATCTCGACCGGGTTCTCGACGAGGCGGGCCACGATACCGACAAGCTCGAGGACCTGCTCGGCTTCGACCGGGGCTCGCTGCGCGACGACGACGGCAACCCGCTCCAGATCGAGATCCGGCACTTCTCGCCCGATGAGCTCAACGGACTCGATGTTCCCTCGGGACGCGAGGACGGTGCGAACCAGAACTGGCTCCCCGGCGGGTACCTGCCGACCGGCGTGCCGGAGGCCGTGATCACGATGCCCGACAGCGCCACCGGGTCGCGCAACGGCGGCGGGGGACCGGTATCGTGGCCGGGCACGTCCGGCGGCAACTACGAGTTGCGGTGACCGGCACCATGATCTTCCGTAAGAGGCAGAGCCCGGCCGGCCCGGGCCTTCCCGACGGCACTCTCTCCCTGCATCCGTTCGATGATCGGCTCGGACGCACGTCGGGGGTCCCGCAGATCAGTGCCGGGGATGCCGAGGCGCGATGGGCGGCGGGGGAGGAGCTCCACCTGGTCCCGGCGCACGACCCTGGCGACGTCGTGCCGTGGTCTCTCACGGCCCGACGCGGTCGCGACTACGTGGTGAACGAGTACGCCGCCGACGGTCGCCGCGTGCGGAGCGAGCGGTGGGTGCAGGACGGCGATCGTGTGCGGATGGCCGGTGGCGAGGCGCGGTTCGAACAAGGCGGCGAGCAGGGCACTAGGCCGTATGGTGTGGAGTGGGATGCGTATCCCGGCGGCGCGATGCGGATCGAGATCATCGGTCCGCGAGCAGAGGACGACGAGGTGATCGGATTCCGGTCCGCGGCGGAAGCGCGGATCGAGCGGCCCGCGCCCGCCCTCGACGCGGTTCTCGACCTGCGGGATGCCGACGACTTCGAGCCCTCCGACTTCTCTGACCTCGCCCCGCGGGAAGCTGCCGAGCGCTACGCACGTCTTCGTGCGCGGAGTGCGGCTCCGCTCACGCCCGAGGATGTGTTCGGGGAGGCGTCGCTCCGCACCGGTGCGGTCGTCCTCGCCACTTCGCGGCAGATCGTGGACGTCATCGACGCGATCCTGCGTCGCGGCGCCGGGGCCCACGAGGTGGCGGCGTCGAAGGTTCCGGTGTTGCGGCGAGGGCCGGCGACGATCATCCCCCTGGGAGCGCAGGGCGACGAACCGGCGTACTGGGCCGACGTGCGCGCCGAGCTGGTCGCGCTCTCGAACAGCGTGCGGTGGGCTCTCGAGCACCGGGCGGGCGGGCGGGTCACCCTGGACCTCTCCGACGTGCCGGCGGCTGAGGAGCACTCGTATCGGTCGCGCCTCGTCGCAGCAGGCGCGACGCGCGCCGGGCTCTGGCGCCCCGAGCCGGGTCTCGCCGTGGTCCTCGTCGTCGCGGGGGATCCGGATGCCGGCACGCTGACCCACGCACTCCACCTGGTGCCGAGCGCGTGGGTGACGTCGTCGGAGCCGGTCGAGGAGCAGGTCGGCGTCACCTGGTCGTGGGCAGAGCTCGAGAGTGCTGCCGGATAGTCTGATGAGAAGCCGAGGAGAGGATCGCAGCGCATGTCGACTGCCATCGAAGGTCAGGACGTGAGCGTCGTCCCGCGGATCTATGGGGCGAACGAACTCGGAGTGCTGGCGATCACCGCGCCCGGCGAGGCGCACCCTCGCGTCCAGTACGCCGGTGGCGAGCTCTTCGTGGGACTCGACGAGTCGGGCGACCGACGCGCGATCACCGAGGGTCAGGCGGAGGGGTGGGCGCAGTCCTTTCCCGACGTGGTGATGGCGGCCGTCGTCGCGGCGGGGGCAGTGCCGGAACCCGCCGAAGGGCTCATCCTCATCCACGATGAGGTGCTGGCATCCGCCGTGCTCCTCGACCCTGCACGTCTCGACGCGGCCGGCCTCGATGGCGCCCCGGTGCTCTTCGGGCTGTCGCGTGATCGCTTCGCGATCGTCGGGGCGAACGATGAGTCCGCCGCCGTGCGGGTGCTCGACCTCGCCGAGGAACTCTACGACGCGGGCGCTCCGCTCGTCAGTGCGCACCCGATCGGGCGGACGGATGCCGAGTGGGTGCCGTTCCCGTGGCGCGAGCAGTTCCCCGCGCTCGAGATGCGGTTCGAACGCGTGCTCCGCCTGTTCAGCGTGCGCGCGTACGAGGCCCAGACGGCGGCCCTGCAGCGCCCGGACGTGCGCTACATCGATCCGAAGATCCGCGTGCTCGACTCCGGTGTCACGACGACGTTCGCCGCGTGGCCGAAAGGCGTCGCGTCGCTGCTCCCCGTCGTCGACAACGTGATCGTCGCGGACAGCTCCGGCGAGGGCACGAAGCTCAGCGTGGCCACCATGGCGCAGTTCCTCGAGGCAGGCGGCGACGCCATCGTCCGCACGGGCCTCTCGCCGGCGCGATACTTCGTCCCGGGCGAGGCTCCGCGCTCTTCCTGAGTCCGTGATGGGCTGATCTCCCCATCGCGTCGGCATCCGCTTCCTGGGTAGCGTCAGGGCCGGAGGTGGTCGACGTGGGAATGATGTTGCCGGACGAGCTCATCTGGGTGATGGACAAGCTGGGCCTCGAGTGGCCGGACATCGACGAGGACGAGGTGCGCAAGGCTGCCGTCTACGTGCGCGCCTACCGTGACGAGATGGAGGCGCTCGTGCAGACCGCCGACCGCCGGATCAACGGCGAGCTGGCGGCTGCCATGCGCGGTGAAGCCGGCACCGCGCACGTCACGGGCTGGAACCGCAACCGCTCGGAGAACGTCCAACAGCTGCTCGACATCCTCGGCCCCGCGGCCGTCGGCATCGACATCGCCGCCGACATCGTGCTCGCCCTGAAGATGAAGGTGATCGTCGATGTCACTCTCACGCTCGCTCAGCTGATCCCGCTGCTCGCCGCAGGGCCGCTCGGGGCGGGCGGTGCCGCGGTACTCATCCTCGCGCGCAAGAAGCTGTTCTCGATGGCGATGGAGATCACGCTCGAGAAGGTGATCGACGAGGTGCTTCCTCTGGCGATCGAACCTCTTGCGGAGCAGGTCCCTGGGCTCGTGATGGCGCTCATGGATGCGCCCGTCGTCGAGGGCACGGTCGGCGATGTCGACGAGTTCTTCGCGGACCTCGACGCTCTCGACCAGGCAGCCGCTGACATGGACGCGCACGCCGCCGACGTCGAGGACCTCACCGATCGGCTGCTCGCCGACATCGCCAATCTGCAGATCTCGGGGGCCTGACCATGACGTTGAAGAAGTTCATGCACGACCTCGTGGATGCGGTCGACGGCGCGGGGCACGAGTTCAAGCAGGGTTTCGCGAGCGCCTTCCGCAAGCGCGGCGGCAAGCACAGAGCGGATGCCGACGTCGTCCGCGGGTGGGATCGACGCAATGTCGACTACGAGCCTCGCCACCGCGGCGATGGCAAGCCGCCGACGTCGCATGCGAAGGACTACGACATCCGGGAGGATGTGCGGCGGGGTCTGGATTCACTCGGGCACGTGCCGAGGCACGCCGATCCCGACTACGACGCCGCCCGCGACCTGGGAACTTCGCTGGGCAAGGATGCCCGCGGGCTCCCGGGGGATGTGCTCGACGAGGTGAAGGGCGTGCCGAAGAAGGCGCCGAAGCAGCTGCTCGAGGAGCTGTACGAGGATGCGATCGGCCAGGACAACCCCGACAAATACGGTGAGACCGCGAAGGGTGACATGCGCCTGCTCGCGCCCGCGAGCGAAGCCGCTGATCTCAGCGGTCTGAGCAACGGCGAACTCGAGGAGCGGTTCGGGCTCGCCCCCGGTTCGCTCGACGGGGCGACCGTCGAGGTCAGGTCGATCCCCGGTTCCCGCTTCGCCAGCGTCGAGATCGAGCGTCCCGAGCAGACATGATTCTCCTGGCGGGGGAAGCGCTGCCCATGGTGTGGATAAGCGCCGGCCACGTACAGTCTGTGCAGGAGGTGTTGCTGTGGGGATGATGTTGCCGAATGAGCTTGTCTGGGTGATGGAGAAGCTGGGTTTCGAGTGGCCGGATATCGATGAGGACGAGGTTCGTAAGGGGGCGACCCTGGTGCGGAACTTC
>JAESFY010000150.1_pt1 | contig 31491 bp, 30 predicted proteins | sample 9266201 | NCBI WGS metagenome assembly JAESFY01 (sample SAMN14515071, study PRJNA621656) | algae metagenome | isolation source: Nodosilinea sp. WJT8-NPBG4 and co-occurring heterotrophs from soil, lower... | place: USA: Pinto Basin, Colorado Desert, California | collected 2006-05-27 | reverse complement strand
GAGCATTCGCAGCCTTTCAGCCACGGTGCGAGCCAAAGCGCGGTTCTCACTGAGCTTGCAGCGCTTTGGCCGCCGCGCTCGATCCCAAGCCGCTTGATCGGCCTGGGTTGCACGATAGCTCTCACCGCCACCATTGCGCTTGATCTCTCGGCTGATCGCCGATGGTGCTCGCCCCAGCCGTGCAGCAGTTGATCGAATCGATTCGCCTGCCACCATTGCGCGCGAGATTTCCTCGCGCTCGGCCAATGTCAGTGCGGTCGATGCGCGTGATCGCTGCACCGGGCGGAAACCACCTGTCTCCGCGAGTATTCGGTAAATCGAGGTGTGAGGTCGATCGAAGAGCTTTCCGATTTCATGCAACGTCCAGCCTCGCTTCCAGCGCTCCCACATCAGCGCTTTCTGGCTCTCTGAATACTAGATCCGTGGTCGCCGCTTCATCTGCAACACTCCTTCCGCCTACGCAGTGGTTAGTGTGTTGCATCGACCGGTTGAATCCGCCGCCGATGGCGGTCCTCGGCGTCGCGCCGCAACGAGAGCGCCAAGAGGCCCCGATCCTCGAGGCTGCAATTTAGCCGCTAAATTTCAGAGTTAGCGAGACAAAACCCAAAAATTTCCATCTTTATGCGCTTGGCTCAGAGCGAGAACCGTATCGCGGCTGCGGAACGACTGTTCTTTCGTCGGCGCGCCATTGAGCTTTCGTCGGACAGCGCGGAAGGTCGCCCGATCGGCGCTGCGGCCAGGCGTGGCACGGCCGGCACGTGCAGAATGCGACCAACAGCCGGGTCCGGCCGAGGCTGTGTGAAAACGCGCGAACACAGCGTTTTCAGGAGAACCAAAACCATCCGGCTTCCATTCCGCGGTCGAAGTTCGACCATGTCGAGAACCGACATGCTCCGAGGGAGATGGGAAACATCGATGTTGCAAGGGGACGCGCCTTGGAGATAGATCCGTTGGGCATTTTTCTAGGCGCCCTGATCGTCAGCGCACAAGGGCTTTCGATTTGGTTCTTCTATTGGATCTGGAAGACGAAGCGCAAATCCGCGGCGCGTGCCGAAAGCAGTTCTCGCGCCGAAACCCTCAAGAGTGGGGAAGTTCGGGTGCTGGCGACTTTCACCGGTTTGCGCGGACTGCCGTGGATCGCTTTGGCGAGCAACAACCTGAATCCCGTTTTCAGCATCGAACGCCAGCAACTGGTCTTCCGGGTAATCCGCCGGCACCGCCGGGCCTATGCTGACCTCCTCGAGGTAGATGTGCGCGAGGCCTACGGCACCTTCAACCTGATCTTCTCGTTTCGCGACACACCCCTGACGTTTGTGGCGAATGTGGAAACCGCCGCTCGTGGCGCACAGGCCTTGGCGCAACTGCCGAGCGGGGTTCAGTTCTCGGGTCGCGCGCGATCGGCGTTGCAGGCGCTGCAGACATCACCTTTGAACGGGACGGCGATGCGGTGACCTGTCTATCGACGTGCCCGGGGGAGCCGAGCCCAGCATGGAATCAGCGCATGTGAGTGGTCAGAAGCAGCTGCTCAGACAGTTGGCTCCGCGCGCGCAACCCAGCGTTCGGGGCCTGCGCCTTCTCATCCTGAATAAGGCGCGCAAACACCAGGGCTTTCGTCCCCTTCCTCGCCCAACCCACATACCACCCATAGGCCTGATCTGCTCGGTACTTGTTGTCCTGCCCGGGCGATCCGGTGCCTGTCTTCCCATAGACTTTCCAGCCGTTCACATCGTCCTGTTGGGAAATCTCTTCAGTCATCTGATACGAATGCGCGCTCACCGGAAGCTGGCGATTAACCATGCTCCGGAGAAATGCAACTTGCTCAAGTGGCGAAATTTGAAGCGAGGACATGACCCAGACCCCGTTGTTTCCGGGCTGCTGGACCTCAACGGCCGAAACGTCCTGGTTGCCATACTTGAAGGACGTGACGTAGTTCTTGAACTGAGCCTGTCCCAGCTTCTTCACGATTTGCTGGGAGTACCAGAAAACAGACCTCTTCATCCAATCGGTCGGGTCGATGTCACCCTTCCAAGCATCTCCTGCCCAGTCAGGGTAACCAGCCACATACCGCCACGCAGGCCGATGGCTGTCCTTGACCACCCTGGAGTCGAAGGCCATCAAGCTGATAGCCACCTTGAACGTGGATGCAGGTGTAACGCGCGTGGTGCAGTCTGTTCCCGTCTTGACGATGGTGGCGCCTGAAGCAGCATCGACAATGAGAGTGCACAACTCGCGAGCGAAGGAGTTGGTCGCGGTAAGCGTCAACAGTGTGGAGAGAAGACGCGCTGAGGCTTTGAACATTCTGACGTTTGTAGTGAGCCCAAGATTCTCGCCCGACGGACCGCTTCGGGCCATCTGAGACGTTGGGGCCTTGCCCAAAGCAGCCGGTCGTGAATCCACAGGTCGATGCAAAAGCGGGGCACACGCGTGAATCCAATGGCGCGAGATCGGAGTTTGCGAAGGTTCAACGGCGCGCTGCGCGAAGTTCGGATGACGCCGGCGGGGGATCGAAGGATGGCCCCGGGTTTCTAGACGCTAAGGTTCATTGGCGTTCCGCAGCGGCACCATCATGGTCTTGATTGAGAAGGATTTTCGAAGCATGTCGGCAATACGTCCTGTAGGGAAGATCGTGGCGGAATTGAGCAAGCGCCTTTGCAAGCCCGCAGGCGTTTCCGGGAAAGCACGAGAGACGCTTGCCGCTGGCCTGCCGCCCGATTTTCTGTCGCTGGTCAATGACTTCGGGGGGCAGGAGATTGCCGGCGACTTCATGTTGCTGGACTTGTCGCAAGTGCTGCGAGAGACCGCGGACAGGGACCACCCGATGATCGAATTGGGCAAGACGTGGTGGGTCTTCGGCACTTCCGGTACGGGAGACGCCTGGCTGTTGAGGCGGATGGAACATGGCTCGCAGGTAGCCTTTCTCGACCATGACCAAGGCTCCGGCGCTCTGCCAATCGAGATGGGCCTCACCTTCGCTCAATGGCTTCAGCTGGCCGATCTTATGGCACAGGTAGAACAGCTAGAGCAAAGCATTTCCGGCCCTGCGAAGGCAGACGACATTGCTCGGGAACTGAACCGGCTTTCGATCCCGTGCTGATGCTCGCGGGAACCGCGCAAGTGCTGGTGACCAGTTCGGCAACGGATATCAAGGACTTTGACGACCTGGTGAAGAAAGCGCGAGCAAAACCCGGCTCGTTGAACTTCGGCTCAGCGGGCAAGGGCAATTCGACGCATTTGAACGTGGAGTTCTTCGCTCAGCACTTCAAGCTGCAGATGACGCACGTTCCATACAGGGGCGCAGCACCCGCGATGGTCGGTTTGCTCAGCGGCGAGACGCAGATCACGGCCGACGCGATCACAAGCGTCGTGCCACAGGTTCAGGCGGGCAAGATCATCCCGCTGCTGATCTTCAGTGACAAGCGCTCGACGGCACTCCCGGGTGTGCCCACGGTCTACGAGGTGGGTATGAAAGATTTCCCTGCAGGGGGGTGGTATGGCCTGATGGCCCCCAAGGGGACACCCAAGGAAGTGATTGCGCGCTTGAACGAGGAGACCAACAAGTTCTGGGCTGATCCGGCCGTGAAGGCTCGAATGCAGACTCTGTTTATGGAGCCGCCTACGGCTCCGGGACCTGAAGCCGTGGGGAAGACCATGCGCGATGAAGCCACGGTGTGGGGTCCAATCATCCAGCGCCTTGGCGTTCAGAACGACTGAGCGGCACCATGTCTGATGTCAACGTCATCGAGCGCACCACCACGCGTCTGGCACTGCCGAGAGCGCATTTGCCTCGCAGTGAGGACTTCCTGCTGTGGTCACCGTGTCTGCAGTCGTACGGCTACCGCATCGTTGACCAGCTATTCGCCACTCGGGTGATCCAGCGTGGCCCAAACGTTCGGCCCTTGCAGCGGGGCGAAGAGCTTGAGCTTCGCTACGAGCATCAGGGAGAGGCCAGGACGGTGGAGACCTTCATGGACCGCAACAGCGTGGCGGGCTTGCTCGTCATCAAGAGAGGCCAGGTCCTTCTGGAGCGTTATGGCCTAGGACTCCAGCCAGGCGAGCGCTGGAGCACGATGTCGACAGTCAAGTCAATGACGGCGCTCTTGGTGGGGGCGGCAGTGCGAGACGGCGCGATCAAGAGTCTCGACGACGAAGTGACCTGGTACATGCCGCAGTTGCTGGGGTCAGCCTATGCGCGTGTCACCGTCCGGCAGTTGCTCAACATGTCCTCGGGTGTGGCGTGGACAGAGGTCTACACGGACAAGAAGTCCGACGTGAACCAGTACAGCAAGTCGCTGGCGGACAAGATCCCCGGTGGGATTCTGAGGATGCTTCAAGCGCTGCCTGAACTGCATGAGCCCGGCTCGACATGGCACTACAACACCGCGGACACGTACTTGCTGGGGTGCATCCTGTGCGCCGCCACAGGGCAGACGCTCGCCGACTACATGTCAAAGACGATCTGGCAGCCTTGCGGCATGGAGGACGAAGCGTTCTACACCTTGGAGTCCACGGACGGACAGGAGATCGCCGGCAGTCGTGCGGGGATGTCGCTGCGGGACATGGGACGCCTAGCTGCGCTAGTAGCCGCAGGTGGCAGCCTGGATGGCGTGCAAGTTCTGCCGGAAGAATGGATCAGCGCTGTGGGTCAGCGTGCCTTCGATATTCCTGAGACCTTTCATCCATCGCGTCTTTCCCTGGGGTTGACGGGTTACGGACTCGGATGGTGGCTGACCGATGACGGCGGAATGTTCGCGATGGGCCACTCAGGCCAGCGCATTTATGTGAACCACCAAGAAGAACTTGCCATCGTCAATCTCGCCGTGTACCCCGAGCCTCAGTATCAAAGCAGCTCGGAACATGATCGCGACGCAGAGTTGCATAGCTGGATTCGCGCGTGTCGCGGCGAGACTATATGAGGCTGGGAAAAATGGCGACCGGCAGCTTTGAGGCGAATGGGTCCGGCGCGGCCGACCGTCCGGTTAGGCCGCATTCTGAACTGGCTATAGCAGCAGAATGTTCCGACCTGGCAGTTGCGACACCTCGTGCAATTGCTGGTGGACAAAGCCATCCCACACGATGGGCTGTTGGCTTTTCGCGTGCAGATAGTGGTGGGTAAAGACCGCCAGGTATGCCTCCAGCGTTTGCTCGGCAACGCGTTCGCCCGCGAGGTTCATGCACAAGGCTGCCACCTCGCTGGTGCAAAGGTGGTCAGTGCGCCCGGAGTTGCGCAGCTTGTATTGCGATGCCCGGTCGGGCTCCAGGCTCAACACCGGCAGTCGGTCCAGGTAGGGGCTTCTTCGGAACATCTTGCGCGCCTCGGACCAGGTCCCATCTAGAAGGATGAAGAGCGGGCGCCTCTGCTGAGCCTCATCCTGAAGGCTGTCGGGAGGTTCAACGGTGCGCACCACCCGCTCGGGCGCTGCGTACTGGCCCGGGAACACTACGTAGGGCTGCCATTGCGGGTCACGCAACAAGGCCAGGAGGCCTGGGTCGGTTTCGGTGCGCGTCCAACCAAAGGCAAAGGTATCTGACACCACATCAGCGACCAACCAGCCCGTGTTGCTGGGTTTGAGCGGCTCGATGTCCGCCATTAGCAGGCACACCCCTGCGCGCGTGTTCAACGAAGGGCGCAAGGTACACATGCAATGGCTGGGCACCAGCCGGCAGTCCATGCAGCGCTCGCGCTTGAAACCACCACGGGCGAGAAAGGGTTTGGCGCTGCGCGCTAGGCGGGCGGAGCGCAGGTGGGCGACTGCATGGGGCATCCGGAGATTCTCGGGCATCCCGATCGGCAAGCGGTCCGTAACCGAACAGACATCATTGCGCGGCCGCGCGCGAACGTCGGCTATCCGGCGAAATCTGCGGCGCGGCCGAACTTCCGGTCTTGGCGGCGATTTTTGACCAACCCACAGTCAGTGCGCACACGCTCCCGAGGCTTCGTGTACGTTCATGACGCCTGCACGTCTGCCGACCTCGGCCAATTCGGCGTGAGCTTGCTTGCGGCTATTGAACCCACAGCACCTCAAACTGCTGTCGGATTGGAGCGACCTGTATCGACACCTCATCACCCTCGCATTTACCTAGCATGGCCCTGCCTAAAGGGGCTTCGCTGCTGATGACTTGAACCAGCTGAGCGCCGCTGACCAACTTCATGCTGCCCCCATCCGGCCCGAGAAAGAGCTGTTGCTGATTTTTGTCGGCATCGATCAGGCAGACCAGCGCGCCGAGCTGTATACCTTTGCTGGTGTCGTAGGGACGCAGTCGGAATTGGCGCCAACTGGCTATCGCTTGGCGGATGCCTTCGGCGCGCCGAGCTTGGCCGACGGCCAGGTAGGCGGCTTCGAGTCCCAATGTGTCGTATTTGTTTTCCGCAATGTTTTCTTCGTGAGTGGCCGTTTCATGGGCCGCGCGCACTGCCTGTTCGGCTTGCAGCAGGTCTTTTGCGAGCCGTTCCAACACCTGCTGCTGCAGCAAGAATTTATCTGAATGCACGGTAGGCAGCAGGCAGGTGACTGGTCATCGCGAGTGTCTGGTTATGGGCCGCATTCTGCCTTCCTGCGTGGACTTCCCTCCGAAAGCGGTCATCGCCGCGAGCGCTCCATGGCCGTCGATGAAGCGCTGAAACCCAGCTTTTCGAAGAACTCTGCAGCGCCAGTTCTTCCCGCCCGAAGCATCCAAGTGATGTTCGGTTCAGAACCGATGAGCCGTTCCACGAGTGCGTGCCCGATACCTTGCCTTCGACGATGCTCGGCGACCACGACCATGGACACGTACCCGTTGGAAATTCCGTCGGTGATGGCGCGCGCGAAGCCGACGATTTCGCCGTCTGCAGCTGCAACCACCGCTCGCTGTGAAGCCGATATCAGTCGGCCGAGTTCCTTGACGCCACCGACTCGATGGGCCCAACCGCTGGTCGTGAGCAGGCGATGGACCGCATCAAAATCGGAAGCCGAAATGCTGCGAACCTGCATGCTTGCTCCTCGTCAATCTCGCGCGATTCTGCCGTTAATGCGCAGGTCCGGGCCGAGGGACAACAATCGACAGCCACATTCAGCGGGTGCATCGCGGCAAGTCCTCAAACGACGCCGGTGAAATGCGGAGTTGCATCGGGCATTTCGACGTTGATTTTGACCGCATGCGGCACTCACACTCGGCAACTGCCCATCCTCGCAGATGCGCTTTCCTGCGCGAGGCTATCCACCAGGGTAGCCTGGTTGCCCCGTCAAGACACAGCCCCATAGACCAGATTCTTGTACAACATCCGTGTGTGAATCCGGTTGGAGGGACACTGCGCCATCAGCACGCCGACCAGCTGCTCGCGTGGGTCGATCCAGAAGCTCGTTCCCCACGCGCCGGCCCACATTGCGTCACCCACGCTGCCAGGCGTCCAGCCCACGCCGTCGTACAGGCGAACGCCCCATCCGAGCCCGAAGCCGTATCCGGGGCCGGTGGTCGCATTGGGCACCCCGGCCTTGCCGATCAGATGGTCGGACAACATGAACTCGACGGTCTTGCGCGACAGGTAGCGGGTCTGGCCGTCGGTTCCACCGTTCAGCACCATCTGCGCGAACTTCAGGTAGTCCGCGCCCGTGCCAACCAGTCCGGCGCCGCCTTTGAGGTAGGTGCGTGGCGCTGGGTCGGTGTCGTGGCGGTAGGCGCGCAGCATCGACGCCTTCTGCGGGTCACTATCCAGCGCCTCTGCCAGACGACTGCGTTTGGCCGGTGGCACCCACCAGGCGGTGTCGGTCATTCCCAACGGGCCGATCAGCATTTCCTGCATCAGCACGTCCAGACGTTTCTGGGTCGCGCGCTCCAGCAGCAAGCCCAGCACGTCGGTGGCAATCGAATAGAACCAGGTCGTGCCTGGCTGATACGCCAGTGGGATGGTGCCCAGGCGTTTGAGCATCTCGTCGCCGGTGATGTCGGTTTCGAGCGATTCGATACCCAGGTCTGCGTACATCTTGCCGATGCGCGGCGACGGGCTGGCTGGACCGTAGACGAAGCCCGCCGTATGCATGAGCAGGTCTTGCACGGTGATTGGACGAGCCAGCGGCACGTCGCCCGCCGGCGTCTCGACCTTGAGATCCTTGAATTCGGGCAGCCAGTTCGTGACCGGGTCGTTGAGCTTCAGCACACCTTGCTCCGTCAGCATCATCGTGGCGACGGAGGTCAATGGCTTGGTCATGGAGGCGAGGCGAAAGATGGCGTCGCGCGGCATGGGCTTGGTCTTGGCAGCGTCCAGAAAGCCGACGGCCTCATGGTGCACCAGCTTTCCCTCGTGCGAGACAAGGGACACGGCGCCTGGAAAAGTGCCCACGCCGACCTGCGCGTTCAGTGCCGGAGCGATGCGCCTCAGCCGGTCTGAAGACACTGCAGGCGGTGGCATGGTCGGAACACTTGTACATCCGGCAAGGAAGGCAGTCCCAAAGGCGGACAAGGCAAGCTGGCGCCGTGTAACGGTCATTTCGTCTCCATCTGTTTGTTCAGAAGACAAATCCTTCCCATGTACGCGCGCCGCGTAAACGGGTGAAACCCGCTTACGACGAAGAGCTTACTCGGACACGCAGCGATCGAGAGTCAGGCTCACCGCGGTACGGCCGCTACTGCAGCCAGCGAAGATTGGCCCAGAAGCTGTCACCGAAGTAGGCGGCGCCGGCGCCACATGCAGCAACGGCGATTCCCACGATCATGTACGCGCCCAGGGTGCTCAGCGGCCACAGACCAACGCACATGCCGAGGCCGACAACCAAGCCCAACAGGGCCCCACAAGCAAATCGCACCTTGATCTCAAAAGCATCGGGCGTCCTACCCCCGGCAGTCGGTCCTGATTCAATCTTCATGCTCGTTCTAGTCCCGCAGTTTGGAGGGCGGCGTCGGCCGTCCCATGTTGGCGGACTGTAGCCGGTCGTAGCCTCGGCAGATGGGTAGCCCGCCTGCGGTTGTCAAACGAAACCGACAGCAACAGGCCGGTCGCCGCAGCAGCCCCGGCCGCTACAGTCAGGCACGGCCGGGCGGTCCCCTGCCGGCAATCAAGCGTCGTAGTCCTCTGGCGTACCGACGAGGTGTGATTCAACCGTGACATGAGTCCAGTATTCCTGTTGCTCGTCCATGCAGATCCGCCGCAGGCCAAGCGCCTGCTGCGGCACCTTGCGCCGGTGGGGCGCTGCTTCGTCCATGTCGATGCCAAGGCCGATGTCTCGGCGTTCCAGTTCGCGGACCCGCGCGTGGCGTTCGTGAAGCAGCGCATCGATGTGCGCTGGGGCGCCATCTCCCAGGTGGAGGCCACCTTGCGGCTCATGCGCACCGCGCTCGCCACATGCGATCTGTCGCAGGTGAGCCATTTCGTGCTGCTCTCCGGAAGCTGCTATCCACTGCGCCCAATGGAAGAGTTCCGCACCTATTTGCAGCGGCATGCGGGCACCAACTTCATCAAGCTGATGCCATTGGCCAGCACGCGCAAGCTGCATGAACGCGTGCGGCACTTCTGGTTCTACGAGGATCTGCCGGTCGACGGGCGCAAGTTCACCGGGGTGCGGCTGCTGCGCGGCCTGCTGCAGCTCGCGGGCAAGCTCGGACGCCGCTCGTTTCCGCTCTTTCCCGCGTGGTACTTCGGCTCGCAATGGTGGGCGCTGACGCCCGAAGCGACCAGCTACCTCGTGGACCATCCGCAGCAAGAGGCTGTGATGCGCTTTTTGCGCTTCTCCAAGGCGCCGGACGAGATCTACTTCCACACGCTGCTCGCGAACTCGCCGCTGCAGCACACCGTCGAGCCCGTCAGCGGCAGCGGCGTGTGGGACGCGGCGAACCTGCACCTGATCGACCCGTCGCTGTCGCGCTGGTTCCAGGCCGCCGACTACGAGGAGGTCGTCGCGTCGGGCCGGTGGTTCGTGCGCAAGGTCGGCAGCGACATCTCGCGCGACCTCTGCGACCGGCTGGACAGCCGCCTGGTCCCGCAGCCCGGCGAGCAGCGCGCGTAACCCGCTTCAGGGTCGCCGCTGCGCGCGGTGCGCGATCCATTCGTGGGCGCTTCGCCGCAGCGCGGCCTGCGCATCCTCGAACGAGGGATGAACCCCGAACATCGAAAGACGGCACAGCACAATCGCCTGCCGGCGGATCTCGACCGTCGCGAGAACCGCGGACTCGGACAGCGCCGCAACCTGGAAGTGCAGCGTGCATCCCTGGTGTTCCTCGACCGGCTCCCGCTTCACGCGCGTCACCTCGGAGGCGATCGCAGCCATGGCTTACGGCCGGATGATCACCGTCGGAGGCTGGATCACGATGGCCGGCGGATGGACCACGATGCCGGGCGGCGGGTGGCCATAGGACGGCGCTTCATAGACGGGCTGCGGTGCGGGCTCCCTGCATTTGCGCTTCTCCTTGAACCCGCCGTTCTTTTCGTACTTGCGCTCGACCTTGCAGTGCCCGTCCCAGTACGACTCCTTGTGCGGGGGGCCGCCATGCCGCCCCTTGCGGCCGTGGCCGCTCTCATCCTTGTGAGGATCGGCAAGTGCGGGAGACATCACTGCGGCAAGCAGCAGCGCAATGCAGGACAAGGGGCGGAGGCGATGGGTCATGGACGCTTTGGATGTGATTTATTCCCATATATCCTACTCTCCGCGCGAACTTTCTTCTGCTCGTTGCCCGTATTTCAGCCGTTCAAGCGTGGCGTCCAGTCCTCGACGCCGCCGGAAGCGATCCGCCGCCTGAACGTGGCGCGCCACCGCTCGGCCAGCGCCGCCAGTTCGGCGGCGCTGGCCCATTCGGCCGCGAAGCGCGCATCCCGAGAGAACAGCAGCGCGATCAGCCGCGACAGCGGCCACTCGGGATGCGGCCGGTCGACGAGTTCGGCCTGCGCGCCCGCGTGCAGCCAGCCGGGTTCGAGCGTGCGGTAGTACCAGCCCGTGTGGCCGCGCAACTGCATCTCGCGCGCCATGCCCGGCTCGCCGAAGCGCGCATCGAGCTTCCAGCAGGGCTGCCGCCCCTGGGATACCTGTACCAGCGCCTCACCGAGGCGCACCACGTCGCCGATGCACACGTTCGATTCGTCCCAGCCATGGCTCGACACGTTCTCACCGAAGGCTCCCGCCTGCGCCAGCAGGTCGGCACGCCGGCTCCACGACGCCCAGCTTGCGTAGTGCTCGCGCGGGTAATGGTGCAGCGCCTTCTCGGGGCCACCATGGACGCGCAGGTCGGCCTGTGCATCGCCCTGCAGGCCCATGGCCGACAGCCATGCACGCCCTTGCACCGGCAACTTGCGGATGCCGCTCGGCCGGCCGTCCGGCAGCGGCGCCACCGGGCCGGCCAGTAGCGCATCGACCACCGTGGTGTCGAGCGTCGTCATCCCTCGCCTCCGACGAGGCAGCCTGCGCCGTCCACCGGACGAGTGACCAGCGCCCCCGGCGCCGCTTCGGCAGCGAGTTGGCCGATGGCCGCACCGAGCGCCATGTCGTCGAGCTGGCCGAAGTGGCTGAGCCGGATGCAGCCCTGGCGATCGATCAGCACGGTGCTCGGCGTGCCCTGCAGCTGGTAGGCGCGCATGGTCGCGGGGATGCTGCCGCGCGCGGGCGTGTCGATGCCGATCGGGAAAGTGAAGCGATACTCGCGCACAAAGGCGGCAAGCGCCGCCGGGGTCATCACCTCGTGGTGCTCGAACACCGTGTGCAGCCCGATCACGGCCACCTCGTCGGCGTCGAAAAGCTGCCGCGTCTTCTTCGACTGCGGCAGGCCGAGCATCACGCAGGCCGGGCAGAGCATCTGGAACGCGTGCAGCACCACCACCCGGCCGCGCACCGACGCCAGCGTGAGGGGCGTGTCGGTGTTGAGCCATTGGGTGACTTCCCATTCGGGCGCCGGGGGAAAGCTGTGGTTCGGCATGTCGGATGCTCCAGGTCGACGACGTCGATGACGAAAGAAAAGGAAGGCTCAGGCGGCGCCGGCGCGCAGCTTGACCGACGGGAAATCAAGCGGCACGTCGAACGCGACATTCACATAGTTGGTGAACAGGTTCAAGGCCACATGCGCAAGGATCTCGACGACCTGACCGTCGTCGAAGCCCGCGTCGCGCAGCGCCTGCACGTCCGCCGCCGACACCTGCCCGCGCGCCTCGACGAGCTGGAGCGCAAAGCGCAGCGCGGCCGCGGTGCGCGGGTCCGACGATTCGCCGGCCTGCGCGGCCGCCATCTCCGAGGCCGACGCTCCGGCCTTGCGCCCGAGCGCGGTGTGGGCGGCCAGGCAGTAGTGGCAGGCGTTGCGGTCGGCGACCGCCACCGCGATCTGTTCGCCCAGCTGCGGCGGGATCGCGCCGCTGCCGAGTGCGCCGAACGCACCCCACATGCTCTGCAGCGCCGCCGGCGAGTTGGCGACCGCGCGGAACATGTTGGGCGTGGCGCCGAACGCGCGGTGGATCTGCGCGAGCAGGTCCTTGGCGGGACCGGAGGCTTCGGCGGGATTCACGAGGGGAATGCGGGACATGGAAGTTCCTTTGCAGAAAGAAGAAGAAGTGAAGGGATAACGAAGCAGCGAAGCCAGTGTCTTCGTCTGCGCCGTATGATTCGGTCCCTTTCGTCGAAACAACATATCTTTTCGTCCACGCCAGCGCCCATGCTCCCACCGATCGATCGGCTCTCCGCCCTGCTCGAGCGCTTCCATGTGCGGGCCCACCTGTTCCATGCCGGCCCGCTTTGCGGCACCACGAGGTTCGTGGCCGAACCGGGCCGCGGCTTCCTGCATGTGCTGCGCCGCGGCGAGATGGTGGTGACGCATTCGTCGCGCGCCGGCGTGGCGCGCCGCGTGGTGGTGAAGGAGCCGACGCTGCTCTTCTATCCGCGGCCGCTCGCGCACGACTTCCACAACGCGCCGTCGGAAGGCTCCGACTTCGTCTGCGCCACGCTCGCGTTCGACGGCGGCGACATGCATCCGCTCGCACGCGCGCTGCCGCCGCTGGTCCGGCTTCCGCTGCGGTCCGTGGAGGGCCTTGAGCCGTCGCTGGCGCTGCTGTTCGCCGAAACGAGCCGCGTGCTGTGCGGCCACCGCCTGCTCGCCGACCGGCTGTTCGAGGTGGTGCTGATCCAGCTGCTGCGCTGGCTGCTCGACCATCCGCAGGAAAGCGACATGCCGCCGGGCCTGCTCACCGGCCTGGGCGATCCGGCGCTCGCGCGCGTGCTGGTGGCCCTGCACGAGCGCCCCGGCGACGCCTGGACGCTCGAGCGCATGGCGCGCGAGGCCGGCCTGTCGCGCAGTGCGTTCGCCCAGCGCTTCAAGGCAGTGGTGGACGCCACGCCCGCGGACTACCTCGCCCACTGGCGCCTCGCGATCGCGCAGGCCGAGCTGCGCCGCGGCGCATCGGTCAAGACCATCGCCGACACGCTCGGCTACGCCAATGCGTCGGCGCTGTCGAGGGTGTTCGCGCAGAAGATCGGCATGTCGCCGCGCGAATGGCTCGCCGCCCGCGCCTGAAGACGGCCGTCGGCTAGCGAACCCGCGCCACGGTGTCCTGCAGGCTGCTGCGCAGCGCCAGCTTGCGCACGATGGCCGAGAACGCGCGCGTTGCCGCCGCATCCCGCGCGGCCGGCGACCACAGCATGCCGGGCGTGCGCACGGGCGTGGGGCTCTCGAGCCGGACCACGACGAGCCCCGACAGTGGATTCACCACGTTGGCGGCCACGATCGAGGCGAGCTGCGTCTTGGCGACGAGGTCCATCATCGGCGCCAGCGTGTTGATCTCGGCCACCACATGCGGCGCTGCGCCGCACGAGCGGAAGCACTCGTCGAGCATCTGCCGCGTGGCGAAGCTTGCCGGCAACAGCGCCATCGGCAGGCGGTGCAGCTCCACCATGCGCACGCGCTTGCGCCGCGCGAGCGGATGCTTCTTCGCCACCACCAGCACCATTTCCTCGTTGTAGAGGGGCTCGAACTGCAGCGGACCGGGCACGGCCGGCCGGTATGCAATGCCGAGGTCGAGCGTGCGCTCGGCGAGGCGCGCGGCGATCTGGTCGGCCGACAGTTCCTCCACCACCACCTTCACACGCGGATGGCGCGCATGGAAGCTGGCGATGCAGTCGGGGATGAAGCCGAGGTTGAAGGTGTGCGTCGAGCCCACGCGCAGTTCGCCCGCCACCTCCGACCGGTCCTGGCGCAGCGCGCCGAGCCCGAGGTCGATCTCGTGCAGGGCCTTGGTGCAGTAGTGCAGGAACTCGTCGCCCGCGTCGGTCAGCGCCACGCGCTTGCCGGCGCGGTCGAACAGCGGCGTGCCGAGCTCTTCCTCGAGCTGCTTGATCTGGTGCGACAGCGTCGACTGCGTCACATGCAGGCGCTCGGCCGCGCGCGTGAAGTTGAGCGAGCCCGCGAGGGCGATGAAGTAGCGCAGGTGCCGGAGTTCCATGGCCTTGCCCGGGAGCGTTGATCGATGCCATCGATGGTAACGATGGAAAACAATCATTTTCCGAATTCCGGGCCGCCGCCTAGAGTTCGCGCACCCCGCAAACAACGACAGGAGACGACCCGGTGCATCAAGTCCTCAGCGGCATCAAGGTGCTGGAGCAAGGCACGTTCATCACGGGGCCGGCCGCAGGCATGTTCCTCGCCGACCTGGGCGCCGAGGTCGTCAAGATCGAACAGCCCGGCGCGGGCGATCCGTTCCGCGCCTTCCGCGGCGGCCTCTACAGCCCGCACTTCCAGACCTACAACCGCAACAAGCGCAGCATCACGCTCAATCCGAAGCTGCCCGCCGACGCGGCCGTGTTCGACGAGCTGGTCAAAGATGCCGACGTCTACATTCAGAACTTCCGCCCCGGCGCAGCCGAGCGGCTGGGCGCGGGCGAGTCGCGGCTGCGCGCGCTCAACCCGCGGCTCGTGTATTGCGCCATCAGCGGCTTCGGGCAGACCGGCCCCGCCGCCGGGCGCCCGGCCTACGACACGGTGGCGCAGGCGGCGAGCGGCTTCCTGAAGCTGCTCGTGAACCCGGCCAACCCGCGCGTGGTGGGCCCGGCGCTCGCCGACGCGATGACGGGCTTCTATGCCGCCTACGGCGTGCTCGGGGCGCTGGTCGAGCGGGGCCGCACCGGCCAGGGGCGTTCGGTCGAGGTCTCGATGCTCGAGGCGATGTGCCACTTCAACCTCGACGCGTTCACGCACTATTTCTCGGAGAGCGAGGTCATGGGCCCGTTCAGCCGGCCCAGCGTCTCGCAGTCGTACGTGCTCGAGTGCGCCGACGGGCTGTGGATCGCGCTGCACATGTCCTCGCCCGAGAAGTTCTGGCAGGGCCTGGCGAACGCGATCGAACGCCCGCGCCTGTTCGCCGATGCGCGCTTCGCCTCGCGCGAGGCCCGCATCGCGCACCAGGAGGACCTGATCGCGCTGCTCGGCGAGCTGTTTCGCCAGCGCCCACGCGCGGCCTGGTGCGCACGGCTGGAGGCAGAGGACGTGCCGCATGCGCCGATGTACGACACGCGCGAGGCGATGGAAGATCCGCAGGCGCTGCACCTGCAGCTGCAGGTGAGCGCGCCGCATCCCGAGGGCGGCGAGTGGCACACGATCCGCTCGCCCGTGAGCTTCGACGGCGAACGCGCACTCGAGGTCACCGCCCCGCCGGTGCTCGGGGCCGACAACGCGGCGATCGTCGATCCCATCCGCCGGCGGCTGGGCCAGGCCGACAGCGCCACCGGCTGACATTCCAAGAGAACCAGGAGACGAAGATCCCATGACCCCATCGAACGAAGACGAACTGACGCAGACCGTGCTGCAGAGCCTGGAGGGCGCGCGAGACGCGCGCTTCGCGCAGGTGATGCGCTCGCTCATCACGCACCTGCATGCCTTCGTGCGCGAGGTGGATCTGCAGCCCGACGAATGGATGCAGGGCATCCAGTTCCTGACCGCCACCGGCCAGACCTGCACCGACCGCCGCCAGGAGTTCATCCTGCTGTCGGACACGCTGGGCGCCTCGATGATGGTGGTGATCCTCGACCAGCTGCGCGCCGCGGCCGGCAAGCGCAGCCGGGCTACCGAAGCCACCGAGATCAGCGAGGCCACGCATGCCACCGTGCAGGGCCCGTTCTACTGGGAGGGCGCGCCCGACCTGCCGCTCGGCGCCGACGTCGCGCAGGGCGCGCGCGGCGAGCCCACCTTCTACAGCGGCCGCGTCACCGACACCGACGGGCGCCCGATCGAGGGCGCGCTGCTCGACATCTGGTCGGGCGACGGCGAAGGCGTCTACGACATGCAGGTCGAGGGCGCGGCCATGACCGCGCGCGGCCGCATTCGCACCGACCACGAGGGCCGCTACTGGTTCTGGTCGATCCGCCCGAGCTTCTACCCGATTCCGGTCGATGGCCCCGTGGGACGCATGCTCGAGGCGATGGGCCGGCACCCCAACCGCCCGGGCCACATCCACATGATGGTCTCGGCGCCCGGCCATGTGCCCGTGACCACGCACCTGTTCGTGGCGGGCAGCCCCTACATCGAGTCCGACGCGGTGTTCGGCGTGCGCCCGCGGCTCGTCGTCGACTTCGAGGCCCATGCCGCGGGCCGCGCGCCCGACGGCCGGGTGCTGGAGACGCCCTACTGGTCGGCGCACTACGACTTCCGCCTCGAACCCCGCCACGCCTGAAGGAACCCGCCATGAAGATCGGAAAATCCACCGTCCCGCGCAGCGCCATCTGCACCTCGGACGAACACACCATCGTCGTGCGCGGCCAGGACCTGTGCCGCGACCTGATCGGCCAGTTGTCGTTCGCCGACTACTTCTTCCTGCTGCTGACCGGCCGCCGTCCCGACGCCGCGTGCAGTGCGGTGCTCAATGCCACGCTGGTCGCGATCGCCGAACACGGCTTGGTGCCGAGCGTGCAGGCCAGCCGCATGACCTTCGCGGCGGCGCCCGACGCGCTGCAGGGCGCGGTGGCGGCCGGCATTCTCGGCTGCGGCTCGGTCATCCTCGGTGCCTCCGAGACGGCGGGGCGCTTGTTCGTCGACGTGGCGGCGCGCACCGACGAAGGCGCGACGCTCGAGGACGCTGCCGCCGAAGCGATCGGCCGGCTCAAGGCGGCGCGCGCCGCGATACCGGGCTACGGCCATCCGCTGCACAAGGCGCGCGACCCGCGTGTCGACCGGCTGATCGAGGTGGCCACCGAAGCCGGCGCCGACCTGCGCTACGTGCGCATCGCGCAGGCGCTCGAAGACGCGATCCCAGGCATTGTCGGCAAGGACCTGCGCATGAACGTCTCGGCCGCGATTCCGGCGGTGCTGCTCGGCGTGGGCTTTCCGGTCGCGTCGCTGCGCGGCGTGCCGATCCTCGCGCGCACCGCGGGCCTGATCGCCCACCTTGCGGAAGAAGCCGAGACGCCGAGCGGCTTCGCGCTCTCCTACCAGGCCACGCGCGAGCTGCAGTACGACGGCGCGCTGCCCGCGGGCTTCGGAGGGCCTGCGGCATGAAGCGCCGCGCGCTCGTGACCGCGGCGGCGCTGGCCGCCACGCTGTCGGCGCCGCACAGCATGGCCTGGGCCCAGGCGGGCGGCGATGCGCGGCCGATCAAGCTCATCGTGCCGTTCGCGGCCGGCACCTCGACCGACATCGTGGGCCGCGTGCTGGCCGACGCGCTTGGGCGCCAGCTCTCGCAGGCCGTGGTCGTGGACAACCGGCCCGGCGCCGGCGGCGCCATCGGCAGCGAGCTCGCGGTGCGTTCGGGCGCCGATGGCCACACGCTGCTGCTCGGCACGGTCGGCACGCACGCGATCAACGCATCGCTCTACAAGCGGCTCGGCTACAACCCGCAGCGCGACTTCATGCCCCTCGGCTTCGTCGGTGCCACGCCCACGCTGCTGGTGGTCGCGGCGGCGGCGCCGTGGAAGAGCGTGGCGGACCTGCGCCAGGCGAGCGGCAAATCGGTGAGCTTCGCCTCGGCCGGCAACGGCACCTCGGGCCACCTCGCGGGCGAGCTGCTGAACCTGCGCCTCGGCAAGGACTTCGTGCACGTGCCCTACCGCGACGGCAACCAGGCGCTCAACGAAGTGATCGCGGGCAACGTGCAGTTCATGTTCTATCACCCGGCCGCCGTGCTGCCGCAGGTGCGCGCGGGCACGCTGCGCGCGCTCGGCGCATCGAGCGCGAAGCGCAGCGCGGCCGCGCCCGAGGTGCCCACGCTCGCCGAGCAGGGCATCGCCCACTTCGACCTCGTCGCGTGGTTCATGTTGTATGCGCCCACCGCGATGCCGGCCGCGCAACGCGAGCGGCTGCGCGAGGCGGCGCAGGCCGTGCTGGCCCAACCCGAGGTGCAGCGCCGGCTCGCGGCCCAGGGCATCGAGCCGGCCGCCATGGGCAGCGCGGAGATGAGCGCCTTTGCGACGGCCGAGATCGCGAAATGGGGCGAGGCCGTGCGCCGCTCCGGCGCGCAGGTCGATTGACGCGCACGCGCCGCCATCGACGGCCATAGAGATCAAAAACCACAGGAGACAAGCATGCGTTCGACGATGACAACCACGACAAGCCTCATGCGGAAGATGCTCGGCCTGGCCCTGGGCCTCGCCAGCCTGGTGGCCGCGGCCCCCGCATCCGCCCAAGCCGCCTCCGGCGGATGGCCGAGCAAGCCGATCCGCATCGTGGTGGGCTTCGCGCCCGGCACGCCGCCCGACATCTTCGCGCGCCTGTATGGCGAGTACGCGGGCCGCAAGCTCGGCGTGCCCGTGATGATCGACAACCGGCCCGGCTCCGCCGGCAACCTCGCCTCCGACACCGTCGCGAAGGCGCCCGCGGACGGCTACACCTTTCTGTACAACCTCTCGACGGCGTTCACGATCAATCCCTACATCTACAGCAAGCTGCCGTTCGATCCCGAGAAGGACCTGGTCCCCGTCGCCACCACGATGCGCCAGGGACTCGTGCTGATCGCCACCACCAAGTTCCCGGCCAAGACCCTCAAGGAGCTCGTGGCCGCGGCAAAGGACAAGCCCGGCACCTATTCGCACGCCTCCTATGGCGCGGGCAGCCCGTCGCAGCTGATCGTGGAATCGCTCAAGGACGAGGTCGGCATCGACATGCTCCATGTGCCCTACCGCGCGAGCCCGATCGCCGATCTGGTCGGCGGCCAGGTCGACACGCTGATGGAGCCGATCGCCACCGGCTACCCGCTGATCAGTGCCGGCCGCGTGAAGGCACTGGGCTACTCGGGACCGGAGCGCCACCCGGCGCTGCCCGACGTGCCCACGCTGTCCGAGGTGATGCCCGGCTATTCCATGATGTCGTGGCACGGCATCTGGGCCCCCGCGGCGACGCCGCCCGCGGTGCTCGAGCGCTTCAATGCGGTGTTCGTGGAGGCGAGCAAGGACCCCGACCTGGCCCGCCGCATCCGCGAACTCAACAGCGAGCCGCTCGGCGTGACGCGCGCGGAGATGACGGCGATGGTGCGCCGGGACGCCGAGATCTACAGCCGCGTGGTGAAGGCGCGCAACATCCGCGTGGACTGAACGGCAGCCGCCGGCCCGCGCCTCAGGCGCGGCGCACTTCCATCACGCCGTGCTCGGCGGCCTGCTCGTAGACCGCAGGCACGCGCGTGGCCAGGTGCAGCAGGATGCGCGGCGCCTGGGTGCGGACCGACCAGCGCACCAGGATGCCGGCCGCCACCAGCGCGCCGCCGAGCCACGGATGGCCCGCGAGCGCCGCGGCGATGCCGGGGCCGACGAGCGCCATCGCGAGCACGGTGGCGTGCGTGCGGTGCGAGACGAAGGGCGCCGCCAGCTTGGGATTGACGATGACCCGGAAGCGCCCCTGCGGAAGTCCCTGGCGGAACTCCTCGAAGGGGATGTATTCAGCGGTCTCCTGCGGATCGTTCGTTCGGGTCATGCCCGCATTCTGGCGCCAAACCAGACGCGTCGGGGCGCCGCGACACCATGGCGGCCATGTCGCGCGCGGGTAGCCCGACGCCCGTCGCGGCACAAATTGCCGCAAATGCTGCTGAGCGCGCCGGCCGCCGCGCGCCCGCGCGCCTGAGCCCGGGCAGGCACCGCCGTTGCCAACACTTCCAGGTCCGCGCCGCCATGGGCGCCCATTCCCGGAAAGGCCATCTTGAACTCAGCCGCACCGCCCACGGGCACCGCCAGCGCCACCGCCGCGCCGGGGGCGTTGTTCCGATCGTTCTGGATGGGCGGGTACGAAGGCGCCGACCATGTGAACGGCCGGGGCGAGCCGCTCGCGATGAACCGCTGCAACGGCCACTGGGAGCGGCTCGAGGAAGACTATGCGCGGCTCGCGCAGTTCGGCATCCGCACCATCCGCGAAAGCGTGGGCTGGCGCGCGGCCGCCGAAGAGGGGCCGGCCGCGGCGGTGGCACGCCTCGCGCGCACGGCGCGCGCAGCCCGCAGGTTCGGCCTGCAGGTGATCTGGACGCTGCACCACTACGGCGTGCCGCCGGGCGTGGACATGTTCTCGCCCGCGTTCCCGGCGCAACTGGCCGATTTCTGCGGCCGGGTCGCGCGCACGCTGAGAGAGGTCTCGAGCGACAGCGAAGTGCTCTTCTTCCAGCCGATCAACGAGATCTCGTTCCTGAGCTGGGCGGCCAGCAGCAGCTCGCTCATCCATCCGTTCGAGCCCAGCTCGCCCGAGCGCGGTTACGAGCTCAAATGCAGGCTCGTGCGCGCCGCGCTGCAGGCCTGCGATGCGATCTGGGACGCCTGCCCCGACGCGCGCATCGTGCACACCGATCCGATCATCCATGTGGTGCCGACGGGTGACGCACCCGAGTGGTCGGCAGAGGCCGCCGCGCTGTGCCAGTCGCAGTACCAGGCCTGGGACATGCTCTGCGGCCGCCTCGAACCGGGCCTCGGCGGCGCACCGCGCTACCTCGACGTGCTCGGTCTCAACTACTACCACGACAACCAGTGGGAGCACCCGACCCACGAGCGGCTCCATTGGCACCTGCGCGACGAGCGGCGCCGCGATCCTGTGGCGATGGTGGCCGAGGTCAGCGAGCGCTACGGCCGCCCGGTGTTCATCGCCGAGACCGGCCACGTCGGCGACGGCCGCGCGCAGTGGATCGACGAAGTGGGCTCGCTGGCCCGGCGCTGCAGGGCGGCCGGGGTGCCGCTCGAGGGCATCTGCCTCTATCCGCTGATCGACCGCCCCGACTGGGAGAACGCCGGCACCTGGCACCGCAGCGGCCTCTGGGACGTGGACGAGCGCACCGGCGCGCGGATGCTCCACGGCCCGGCCGCGCGCCGGCTCGCGCACTGGCAGGCGCTGGTGCCCGAAGCCGATACGGCCGCCCCTTCTTGTTCTTCTTCACCACTCCCTCCTGCAGGAACCCCCATGACCACCCTGATCGTCTTCTCGCATCTGCGCTGGAACTTCGTCTACCAGCGACCGCAGCAGCTGCTCTCGCGGCTTGCGCAAAGCCATCCGGTGCTGTTCGTGGAGGAGCCGATGCCCGGCGCCGCAAGGCCGGTGCTCGAGACGCTGTCGCCCTGCGAGGGCGTGGTGGTGCTGCGCCCGCACCTTCCGGGCCACGAGCCGGGCTTCCACGACGACCATGCCGCGCAGCTGCAGGCGCTGCTCGCCGGCTACCTGCACGCGTCGGGCATCGACGACTACTGGCTGTGGTTCTACACGCCGATGGCGTTGCCGCTGGCAGAGCCGCTGTCGCCCGCCGGCGTGGTCTACGACTGCATGGACGAGCTCTCGGCCTTTCGCCATGCACCGCCGCAGATGCTGGAGCGCGAGAGCGCGCTGCTGCAGGCCGCCGACATGGTCTTCACCGGCGGCCAGAGCCTCTACGAATCGAAGCGCGAGCGCCATCCGCGCGTGCACTGCTTTCCGAGCAGCGTCGATGCGGCGCACTTCGCGCCGCCGCCCGGCGGCTTCGACGCCCACCCGGCGCAGGCCGGCATCGGGCATCCGCGGCTCGGCTATTGCGGCGTGATCGACGAACGCATCGACCTCGACATCGTTGCCGCACTCGCCGATGCGCATGCCGACTGGCAGGTGGTGATGGTCGGGCCGGTCGTGAAGATCGATCCGGCCACGCTGCCGCAGCGGCCCAACATCCACTGGCTCGGCCAGCGCGCCTACAAGGAGCTGCCGTCGCTGATCGGCGGCTGGGACGTCTGCCTGATGCCGTTCGCGCTCAACGAAGCCACGCGCTACATCAGCCCGACCAAGACGCTCGAATACATGGCGGCCGGCCGCCCCGTGGTCAGCACCCCGATCCGCGACGTGGTGGGCCCCTATGCGGGCGTGGTCGCGATCGCCGATGGCAGCCCCGCCTTCGTCGCGGCCTGCGAGGCGGTGCTCGGGCGTGACGAGCCCGCACGCGCGCGGCAGGCCGAAGCGCACGCCGCGATCCTGCAGGGCACGTCGTGGGACCGCACGGCCGACGCGATGGCGTCGCTCATCGCGAGCGAGCACGCGCGCAAGCGCAACGGGCGCACACCCTGCGACCTGACACTGGCGCCGGCCGCCAACGAGCGGGGCGACGCCTACCCGACCGTCATCCTAGGCGCCGGTCCCACGGGACTTGCCGCCGCACTGCATGCGGGGCGCGACAGCCTGCTGGTCGAGCAGAACCCGGCGGTCGGCGGATGGTGCCGCTCGATCGAGGACCAGGGCTTCACCTTCGATTGCGCGGGGCACATCATGTTCTCGAAGGACGAATACGTGCTGAAGCTCTACGAGCGCCTGCTCGGCGACAACGTGCACTGGCAGGACCGCGAGGCGTGGATCTACAGCAACGCGGTGTATACGCGCTACCCGTTCCAGTCGGCGCTGCACGGGCTGCCGCCGCCGGTGCTCAAGGAATGCCTGATCGGCGCCATCGAGGCGCGCTTCGGCAGCCTCTGCAAGCCCGATCTCAAGGTGTCGCCCACCGGTCCCTCGCGCGCCGCGGGCGCTGTGACCACCCCCGCGCCCGAAGCCGCGGCTCCGGCATCGGCCGCGCACGCGGCGGCACCCGCCACGCCACCGCGCAACTTCGAGGAGTTCATTTACCAGGTCTGGGGCGCAGGCGTCGCAAAGCACTTCGCCATTCCGTACAACCGCAAGCTCTGGGCCGTGCCGCTGAGCGAGATGGAGACCTCGTGGCTCGGCGGCCGCGTGCCGCTGCCCGACCTGGAAGAAATGATCGAGGGTGCGCTGCAGCCGGTGCAGAAGCCCGTCGGCCCCAATGCGCGCTTCGGCTATCCGCTGCGCGGCGGATTCCAGGCGCTGATGGACGGCTTTCTGCCGCTGCTGGAAGGCGAGCTCGCACTCAACACGCAGGTGAGCGCCGTCTCGCCTTCGCGCAAGACCGTGACCTTCGCCAATGGCCGCACCGTGGCCTTCAACACGTTGATCAGCACCATGCCGCTGCCGCGGCTGGTGGAGGCGATCGGCGCCGAGGCGCCCGCCTTCGTGCGCGAGGCGGCGCGCCAGCTGCGCCATGTTTCCGTGCGCTGCGTGAACCTCGGCGTGGCGCGCGAGCACATCACCGACAAGCACTGGATCTACTACCCCGAGGACACCGTGTTCCACCGCATCTTCGTGCAGGGCAACGCGAGCCCGCACTGCAATGCGCCGGGCGGCTTCGGGCTGACCTGCGAGATCACCTACTCGCCGTCGAAGCCGCTGCCGGCCCAGGGCGATGCGCTGGTGCGCCGCTGCTTCGAGGACTGCGTGCGCGTCGGGCTGCTGCGCCCCGACGACCGGCTGCTGGTGGCCAACGAGGTCGACATGCCCTGCGCGTACGTGGTGTACGACCATGCGCGCGCGGGCCATGTGCAGGCGATCCGCAACTGGCTGGCCAAGGCCGACATCCTGCTGGCGGGCCGCTACAGCGAATGGGAGTACTACAACTCGGACCACGCATTCGTGGCCGGGCGCAAAGCGGCGGAAACCGCGCTCGGCCTCAACGCGAACCCGGCGCCGCCCGCAGTGGCGGCGGCAGCCTGAGCGCCGCGGCCGCAGCGGGCGGCTCCCCGCTGCCGGGCCGGCCGCTCCCCTTCCTGTGGCACTACATCCGCCGCCGGCCGGTGGCGTTCGGCACGCTGCTGGGCCTCATCGTAGCCGCCGCGGCCTGCTCGGTCGGCGTGCAGTACGGCATGAAGCTGATCGTCGACACGATGGCGGGCAACGACCGCAGCTCGCGCGCGATCTGGCAATGGCTGGCGCTGTTCATCGTGCTGATCGGCGCCGAAAGCGCGCTCTGGCGCCTGAGCGGCTGGCTCGGCTGCCTGACGGTGGTGCGCACCGGTGTCGACGTGCGGCTCGAACTGTTCCGCCATCTGTCGGGCCATTCGCTCGACTACTTCTCGCGCCACCTCGCCGGCTCGCTGGGCAACCGCATCACGGCCACGGCCGGCGCCACGGGCGCCATCTTCGGCACGCTGATCTGGAAGATCCTGCCGCCCTGCGTGGACTTCGCGGGTGCAGTGGTGGTGCTGTGCACCATCGACATCCGCATGGCGCTCACGCTGATCGGCTTCGTTGCCGTGGTGGCGGGCTTCATGTACTTCTTCGGGCTTCGCGTGCGGCCGCTGCAGCAGGCCTTTGCCGAGAAGGCCTCGCAGGTGGGCGGCGAGCTGGTCGATGTGGTCTCGAACATCTTCACCGTGATGGCCTTCTCGGCGCGCGAGCGCGAATACCGGCGCTTGCGCGACGCCTTCGGGCTCGAGGCGCGGGCCCAGCGCAGGAGCTGGCTGTTCCTCGAGAAGGCGCGCGCCTTCCACGACGTGTGCATGTGGCTGATGGCGGGCGCGATGCTGATCTGGGCCGTGGAGGCCTGGCGCGCGGGCGAGAACATGCCGGGCGACGTGGTGCTGATCAGCGCGCTGACCTTCCGCATCCTGCACGGGTCGCGCGAACTCGCGCTGTCGCTGGTCGACGCATCGCAGCACTTCGGCGTGATCGCGGAGATGCTGCGCGTGGTGGCGGCGCCGCACGAGGTGACCGACCGGCCGCATGCGCCGCCGCTGCGGTGCCGCGCCGGCAGCATCGTCTTCCACGACGTGGGCTTTGCCTACAACGGCGAGCGGCCGGTGTTCGAGCACCTGGACCTCGTGATCCCGGCCGGACAGAAGCTCGGCGTCGTCGGTCCGTCGGGCGCGGGCAAGTCGACCTTCATCCGGCTCATCGGCCGCATCATGGACCCGGTCTACGGACGCATCACGGTGGACGGCGTGGACATCGCGCAGGTGCGCCAGGACAGCCTGCGCGACGCGATCGGCGTGGTGCCGCAGGAGGTCGCGCTGTTCCACCGCAGCGTGATGGAGAACCTGCGCTACGGCAATCCGGATGCGACCAATGCCGAGGTGGTGGCCGCGGCGCGCCATGCGCTGTGCGACGACTTCATCCGCGCCCTGCCACACGGCTACGACACGGTGGTCGGCGAGCGCGGCGCGCGGCTCTCTGGCGGGCAGCGCCAGCGCATCAGCATCGCACGCGCCATGCTGAAGAACGCACCGGTGCTGCTGCTCGACGAGGCCACCTCCGCGCTCGACAGCCGCTCCGAGGCCGAGATCCAGGCCGCGCTCGGCCGGCTGATGCACGGCCGCACGGTGGTCGCCGTGGCGCACCGGCTTTCGACCGTGGCGCAGTTCGACCGCATCATCGTGCTGGTCGACGGGCGCATCGTCGAGGACGGCACGCCCGAGGCGCTCATCCAGCTCGGCGGCGTCTATGCCGAGCTCTGGCGGCTGCAGGCCGAGGGGCAGGAGACGCCCTGAACGGTGCGCTACGTCTTGGCGCGCAGCTGCAGCAGCGCCCATGCGGACGCGAGCATCAGTCCGAGCAACAGGCCGGCGAGCACGTCGGCCGGGAAGTGGGCACCTGCCGACACGCGCGCCCACCCGGTGACCAACGCCATCGCGAGGATGCCGAGGCCTGCTCTGCGCAGCTCTGCTCGGTGGAGGAACGCGGCGGCGACGGCGAACATCACGGACGCGTGGGCGCTCGGCAGCGCGCCCCGGGCTCCGTGCTGGAGATGGTTGATGCTCAGGCCCACCATGAAAGGCCGGGGCAGGGCCAGTTGCCCCGCGAGCTGGTGTGCGAGCATGCTGGCGAGAACTCCGACGGCCAGGCATCCGAGGAGGTAGCGGCGCTGGTCCTGCCTTCGCCAAAGAACCCACCCGACCGCCGCCGCCGCAATCCATGCCGTCCCTTCTGCGAGCCAGACACTTGCAGGCAACACCGATGGGTGCGCGGCATGGCTCGCCTGCACCCAGAGGAAGGAAGCCCCGCGCCAACCGTTCGGGTCCCGGTTCTCCCATGGCCTTGGCACGGCATCCTCGCCGATCAGCAGCATGAACATCAAAGGCAGGGACGCCACGCCCAGCGCGCGCAACCACGCCGTCGTGTCCCGCCGGAACGCCGGACGCCTGCCCACGATCAAGAGGGACCACGCCGGCAAAGCGGGCAGCATGCAGGTCCACAGGTCGCTGCCCGCCAGCATGAAGAGCAGCGGCACGGCGAGTGCCCAGATCCAGAGGCAGCGTTCGCGAACCCCGGCCGACCCGCCACGCCGCTCGCCATGGAGCAGGAGCGCGAGCAGAAGCGTCCAAGGCAGGAAGTCGCTGGCGCGCGCGGGATCCGCGGGCACGGCACCGCCCGCAACCATGCAGAGCAGGCCGCATGCATAGGCGATCGCCGCCAGCAGCCCGGCAGCGGGCTCGCGGCCGGATCCGGCGATGCGCGCGATCAGCCCTGCCGTCGCTGCATGAAACAGCCATGCCCCCCAGATCGGGGTGCCGTGCTCGACCATCGACGTCACCTGTGCGTCAATTCCGCACCGGCACTGCGATCAGGGAACCGAAAGCAGCGGCTGAACCAGCATGGGCCGCAATGCCTCGACCAGAGCGACAATGCCTGCCAGCCAGACGAACCAGATCACATCGCCGGCCGTACGGCGGAACTGCTGGATCCTGACCTCGCACACGTCGGATGCGCGGTAGCGCGCAACAGACGGAAAGAACCGCGGGGTGCGCGCGCAGTAGGCCTCGAATGCGGCGCCGAACCTGACCCGCAGGAAGGCCTCCTCGCTGGCGATCACACTGGGATACACGAGCACGAAAAACGCGAGCACAGAGACCGAGAAGCTGATGCTTCGCGTGCAGAAGCCGATTCCCACGAAGCCCAGCAGGGAGAAGAAGTACAGCGGGTTGCGTGTCATCGAGTAGGGCCCCTCCGTCACGAGTTCGCTGTTCTTGCGTCCGCCGATGTAGAGCGAGCACCACAGCCGCCCGACCATCGCAACGCCGATCAGGACGAGCCCTGCCATGGGCAGCAGGTTTCCGATCAGCCGGTCGGCATACATCTTCTCCGTCAGAAGCAGCGCGATCAATGCGCCGAACCAGAACAGGCGGGAGATGGCGATGCGGTTCTGTGCGATGAAGGTCGAGACCATGGGTGGCAGCAAGGAGTCAGTCAGGTGGAGCGGCCGATCCTAGGAAACCTCCCGTGAACCGATCGTCACACGGCGCATCGGTGCAGCGCGGCCTTACCATCGCGCCCTCGTCGTTGTTGTGGGCTCACCATGAGGGTACTTCTCCTCGAAGACAGTCTCGCGCTGGCCGGCGCGGTCTCCGACTACCTGGAGGCACGGGGCTGCGCGGTCGACCTGGCGTTCCATGGGCAGGCCTTTCTCGATCTCGCAAGGCAAGCGCGTTTCGACATCTACGTTCTCGACGTGGCCGTTCCGGGCATCGACGGGCTGGAGGTCTGCGAGCGCCTGCGAACGCAGATGCGCGACGACACCCCCGTGATCTTCCTCACGGCGCGCGACACGCTGCAGGACAAGAAGGCCGGATTCGCGCGCGGCGCGGACGACTACCTCGTGAAGCCCTTCGAGATGGAGGAGCTCTTCTTTCGTCTGCAGGCGATCACGGCGAGGGGGCGACGACCGCAGGTCTCGACCCAGGTGCTGGGCGAACTGGTGCTCGACCATGCTGCGGGCACTGTGGTGCGCAACGGCCGGCGCATCCGGCTGCACGAGTTGCAGCTGAGGGTGCTCAAGATCCTCGCGGCCCGTTCTCCGCGGATGGTGGAGCGTGCGGTGCTCGAAAGCGAACTCTGGGGCGACAATGTTCCGGACAGCGATTCGCTGCGCACGCACATCTACCGCCTTCGCAACGCGTTGACGATCGCCGGGGAGCGAGAGTTGATCGAGACGGTGCACGGCAAGGGGTGGCGCTTTGTCGAATGACGGCACTTTCCAGCAGCGCTTGCGCAGGGCATTCCTGCGCTTCGCCGCTGCGACCACCCTGCTGTACGGCTCTCTGGTGTTCCTCGTCTCTCTCGGCACGGAGGAGTTCCTACTTCGCCGCTACCTCAGCGCGGTGGTCAAGGGCGCGGTCGCGCAGATCGAGCATCCGGGCGAGGGCGCCGCGACGAGCATGCTGGAGCGGGTTCGCGCTCTCGCGGCGAATCCGCATCGCAGCGCGCCTCCCGCGCCGGGCGTCGACGTCGTCCGCTTCTACGTGCGCGCCTCGCCGGACCTGCCGGCCTGGGCTCGTTCGTACGGGCCGGGCACCCACCGCCGGTTCGACGATGGCACGATGCTGCGGGTGGCGCCGATCATGGGTGGCAGCGACACGCTCTATGCGGTCGTGGACGGCGACGGCGTCCTCGACACCGATGACCTCGGACCCTACGTTCTGCTCGCGCTGCTGCTGATCGGCGCAGCAGTGACCGGACTGAGCGCGGCCATCGGCGCCGTGCTCGCGCGCCAACTCGCGCTGCCGCTCGTCACCCTGACGCGGGAGGTGAACGCCCATGGCGAAGGACCGTTGGAATTCTCGGGCGCCCAGCGCAGCGACGAAGTGGGCGCGCTCAGCCGTGGCTTCACCGCACTCGTGGGCCGGCTCAGCGACTTTCTTCAGCGCGAGCGGGAATTCACGCGCTTCGCAAGCCATGAGCTGCGCACGCCGGTGGCGGTATTCAAGAGCAGTCTTGCCGTGCTGCGAGCGAGCGGTGAACCCACCGTGCGCGAACGCGCACTCGCGCGCATGGCCCAGAGCGCGACCGATATGGAAGCTTTGGTGGCCGCGCTGCTGGCGCTCGGTCGAAGTCCCGAAGAGGCTGACCACCGCGACATCGAGGAGACCAACGTTGCCGCAGCGATCGACGACCTGCTCGAGCGGCTCGCCCCCCTCGTGAGGCAAAAGCAGCTGCGCATCGCGCTGCGGGTCGATGCGCACGCGCGGATGTTCGCCGCTCCTGGCTTGGGCCCGGTCCTGATCGACAACCTGCTGCGCAACGCCGTGGCCTATGCGGATACGTGGATCCAGGTGCGCGCAGACGTGGGGCGGCTCGAGATCGAGAACGACGTGCGGGAACAGCAGCGCAGTGCCACGTCGACGGGCTACGGACTGCAGATCGTGTCGCGGATATGCAGGCGGCAGGGCTGGGAATTCGCCTGTGAGCGAAGGGGCGGCCGCTATGCCGCGCGCGTGGTGTTCCGGGCAGCGTCCGCACCGGCCGAGACTGAGGCGCTTGACGTTCCCGGTTCTTCGCCACGCGCCCGATGACGCGCAAGGCCCGGCCTCACCATGTCACGCGCACGCCGACCCCGCCGTGGACCGCGCTCTTCACCTTGGCGCTGCCGCCCGAGGACCACAGCTTGCCCAGCTCGCCGTAGAGGCTGGTGCGCTGGCCGAGCGCCAGCGTGAAGCCGCCCGCGAGCTCGGTGCTCGTGCCGCCGCTCGGCGCCGCGATGCCGGTGCGCGTGGCGCTGTTCACGAACTGTGCGAGGTCGGTGCCGCTCGACGTCTTGTAGACGTTGACGCGGCCGTACGGCTGCAGCGTGCCCATGCCCGTGTCGACGTGGCCCTTGAGCCGCACACCCGCGCGCGCGATCCAGCCGCTATCGGCACGCGGCTGCACCACTGCACCGGCAATCGCCGCGTCGTCCAGATCGAGGTGCTGGTGGATCAGCTGCAGCTGCGGCTCGATCTGCCAGCCGCTCGTGCCGAGCGCGAAGGCCTGGCCCACCTCGACCGAACCGAGCAAGCTGTTGCCCTTGCCTTCCACGCCGCTGCCGAAGCCCGGCCGCACCGTGTACCGGTGGCGGCCGGACTGCACCACCGCATCGGCGTGGAAGCCGTTGTCGCCGGTGAAGGTGCCGTACACGCCGAGGTACTGGCTGCGCAGGTCGTTGCGGCCCGCGTACAGGCCGGCCACGCCGCTCGCGAAGCCGTTCACCGTCGCGTCGCCATCGAGCTGGCCCACGTAGAGGCCGGCGCGCCAGTTCGGTGCCGCCAGCAGGTCGGTGCCGGCCTGGAAGCCCGTGAGATGGCCGTCGCTGGTCGGCGAGACCGTGCCGCCCTGGTGGATGTCGATGTCGGCGGAGAGCACGCGCCCCCACGCGCGGCGCCCGGTGCCGGTCACCAGCGCGGCCGTGCCCTTCACGTCGTCGTCGCCGACGCGCCTGCGCAGGTCGCCGAGCATCGCGAGGTTGCCCTGGCGCAGCTGGCTCGGCAGCGCGGCGTAGAGCGAGGCTTCGGCGCGGTAGGTGACGATGGGCGCGGCTGGCGCGACCGGCGTACCGGGCAGCCCCGGCGTGGCGCCGGGGAGCGTCGAGCGCAGGTACCAGTTCTCGCCCGCGCCACTGGCATCGGCCGCGTGCAGCCGGTACTCGTAGGCGCCGGCATCGACATGGCCGCCTTCGAGCGCGAACGCATCGCGGGTGGTCTGCGCGGTGGTCGTGGCGCCGTTCTGCGCCGTGATCACCTCGATGCCGTTGCCCGTGGTGAGCGCACCCAGGCCACCCAGGTTGATGACCTGCACAGCGGTCCTGCCGCTGGCCGCGCCGCCGTCGATCACGAGGCGGTCCGACGGACCCGTCGCGCCGAGCGCTGTGCCGAGCCTGAGCACGCCGTTGCTTCCGACGTAGTTGCCGCGGACCGTGAGCGTCGTTCCGGGCGCGCTGCCGGCCAGCGAAACGGTGCCGCTGTTGGCGAGCGCGGCCACCGTCTGGCTGAAGCCCGCGAGATCGAGCGTGGCGCCCGCCGCCACGCTGTGCGCCGAGGGCGCGCTCAGGGTGTTGGCCGCACCGGCGCGCAGCGTGCCTGCTGCCACGTTCGTCGCGCCCGTGTAGGTGTTCGCACCCGAGAGCGTGAGCCTGCCCGTGCCTTCCTTGGTGATGAAGCCGCCGCCGCTGATCGCGCCGGAGAGCGCGCCATCGAACGCGCCGGTGTCGATGACCGGATCGTTCCGGCCCGTGAGCGCGATGGCGTTCGCGATGTCCAGCCCATCGGCGACAAAGCCCAGCGTGGTGCCGTCGTCCATGGCGAGCGTTCCGGTGCCCAGTGCCTGGTTGTGGCCCACGTCGAGGCGGCCCTGCTTGAGTGCGGTGCCGCCGGTGTAGGTGTTGGCACCCGAGAGCGTGAGCGTGCCGCTGCCGACCTTGACGATCGAGCCGCCGGCGCCCGAGATCACGCCCGACACCGCCGTGCTCGTGTTCAGCCCGCCGGTGGTCAGTGCCTTGGCGCCGAGGATCACCTCGCCCGCGCCCGACAGCGCGCCGATGGCGATGCCGTCGTTGGTGAGCGA
>JAESFY010000149.1_pt1 | contig 31812 bp, 29 predicted proteins | sample 9266201 | NCBI WGS metagenome assembly JAESFY01 (sample SAMN14515071, study PRJNA621656) | algae metagenome | isolation source: Nodosilinea sp. WJT8-NPBG4 and co-occurring heterotrophs from soil, lower... | place: USA: Pinto Basin, Colorado Desert, California | collected 2006-05-27 | reverse complement strand
CCATCGAGCTCGATGGCGTCAATGACCTTTTGCCTCAAATCGAGGCTGTAGGGTTTGGGCATAGCACTGGGAGGAAAATGTCTCTGCCTATAACTTACGTCCTAAACCATATGGCTGTAGCTATAACTGTCCGGTTTTTGGCAGTGGCAGTAGCTAATATATTAAGCGCAGTGGCCACGCTATATTCGGTTGAATCCCATTGCGAATTTGAGTTGTGTACAGCTAAAGCTTAAAGAATCTAACCGTTAACGTGTATTACCTTACTAGGTTGAGGATTAAATCGCACCTTGAATGAAAATATTTCTGCAAATGAATCAAAGTATTTAAATCAAAACATTTGCGACAGCAAAAATGAGAAATATATAAGAATTAATTGGAATCGTCAAAATATAAAAAGTTGCACAATGTCATAATTGTCGCTAGCAATTTGACGGAAATTACGGAAGCGCATTCTTCCTTTTATAGCAATAATAAAGAAGATTGATACCTGGGAAAGGCTAGGGAAGAGATTCTCAAGCTAATCTAGTGCAAGATTAAATTAGCTTAAGAGAAATGTTGAAGATTTGTAAGCCTTGGAAAGACCATTTGTTTGTTTTAGTCGTTTCAAAGCTGTCTGAAAAAGATGCATGAATCTGCATCGAAACTAGGCCATGAAATTTGTTGAGGCAGCATTTTTGCTGCTTTCGTAGTCTGTTTATCCATACTTTAAGGCACCCATTATGTCCACTGCTGTCATGTCACCTGTAGCTCAGTTGCGTCCTGAACTTGGCGATTTTAGTAGCATCATTTGTTTTAGAGCATTAGTTGTTGGCATCGAAGAAGTTTTAGGAGAAAAGGCAGCTGCGATCGCACTCATTGGCGCTGGCCGCCAGCGGGGTCGGCAAGTGGCAGAGCAACTGGGTCTTGCAGGGCAAGGTAAGTCGCTTGAATCTGTGGCTGAATTACTCCAAGCTGCCCTTGGTAAGGATGGCACTCGACTCTGCATTGTTGAGAAGATTGTCGAAACCGAAGATAAGATTACAGTTTACTGTCGAGAAACAATTTGTTCGGCTGGCGAACCTGAAGGGTCTCCTCGTAAGCTCACCTTTACCCTGGGAGCCGTTCAGGGTGTGGTTGAGAGCGTTACAGGAAAGCGTTTGCGAGGCAAGCAAACGGAGTCTGTCCTGTGGGGCGGGGACTTTGATGTGATCGAGTTTGAAGTGATGGGCTAAACCAAATTCCGCTTAAAGTCTGTAGTTCTTCTTATGGAGGAGCTACAGACTTTGGCGTAACTAGAGTGAGTGCATTCCCTAATTTGATTGACAAATTTTTAGGTGTGGGTTGGATGAAATTTAAGTGTAGCCCCAACTCCAAACTAGGTCTCGTTGGATTCTGCTAATGCGCCACCCAACTTGCTCATAATTGTTGGGCAGTAACAATTATGAGCAATATTTCACGGGTGAGACGGTGCGTTGCGGTCAGAGAGGGGGAATGAGAATAGCCAAAACCGCACCCTACGCTTACTGACGATCGCCTTCAACCGGGCGCAACTGACGGCAGGCGGACGGTGAATGTTGTACCTTCTTGCGCTGTCGAAGCGACCTCTACCGTACCTTCGTGGGCGACGACAATCTCGTGCACGATGTACAGTCCCAGACCGATGCTGCCCGCAACTCGCGGCGCTGTCGATTCTGGCCTGGTGTGACGCATGAGTGGATCAAAGATCGTGTCCAGCATCTTTGGCGGGATTGGTAGCCCTTCGTTATGCACGCTTAGGACCACGGTTGATCCTTCTGAAACGACCAATAGTTCTATTGGTCCCTCTGCTGACCCGTGCTGAATTGCGTTGCCCATTAGGTTAGAGACGACCTGGCGGAGTCGGGCCGCATCCCAGTCGCCCATGAGGTCGCCAACTGAGTGAAAGCGCAGCGTGCGCTGGGGGTAGGTAAGGCAGAATCCTTCGAAGACATTGCGACAAAGTTTTTCCAGATCGACCGTATCGCGCGTTAGCGGCATCGCGCTACCTATCCCTGTCGAGGCGAAGTCGATCAGGTCGCTAATCAACCGCGTAACCACCTCTGTGTTCTTTTCGATTATCGACAACGCCTTGGCAGAGTTTGGGTCTTGATTGGCGGTGCGTGAGACAAGTTGTGTCGCCATGCTGATGCAGTTCAGCGGGTTGCGCAGATCGTGGCTAAGGATCGCCAGAAACATGCGCCGTGACTGATCGACGCGACTGGTGTAACTGCCGACGGCCTCGGCGAGCGATTGATCGATTGACTCGTTGAAGCGGGTGATGTCGTCGAGGTCGTTGATGTCGATCTGCGGGCCGCTCGCGCGCCATAGGCGCAGTACGCTGGCGCGCAGGGCGCGGTATTCGGAGACGACCTCCATGATGTCAAAGCCTGAACCCATACGGTCTGCGCCGTGCATTACCGAGGCGTGGTCGAGCCCGTCGCTTTCGTCGCCGCCAGCACCACCATTGCCTTTAGACTTGCTCGCCTGCTGTGCGGAGCTTTGGCCAATCTGCATATCTTGGGCGGCTGCCAGCAGCATTGCCTGAGCGTCGTCACGCAGGGCGAGTTTGGTCATCTTTACCCCAGGCGCGAGGCTGCGCGCAAACGTTTCCCATTCGGCGAGGATGGGCTCGACATTCTCGAGAATGAAGTCTGCCAGTCGCATCAATTTTTCCGTTGAGAACGTTTCAAGAATAGGGGCATGATACCGCTGGGGCGGTCAAAAGGATATTAGCCCAATGCCTCTCTGGGAGAGCTTTAGGTAATGATCAAGTGGAACGTTAGCCCGATTGCACCTAGAGGGTAGTTAGGCAGAAAATCCACAACGACTATAACTACAACTATCCCCAAGTTCAACCTCAGAGGGCAAAATGCATTGCTAACAGCCGCGATCGCCATCCACCCATATAGGGAAATTGGTAGGCGTAGTCTGCTCGATGCTTGACTAGGTCCCATTGGGTTTTGCTGGCGCGCCACCCAACCTACGCGACAGCTATATCAGCACGGCTTTGTTGGTAAACGCGCCTGTGGCGTCTACGTCGTAGATAATCGGTACACCTGTGGCTAGCTCTAGGCTGGCCACGGCCTCTTCACTGAGGCGATCGAGCACCATTAAAATCGATCGCAGCGAGTTGCCATGGGCAGCTACCAGCACATTTTTCCCGGCCTTTAGCTCTGGCAAAATCGCCGCTTCAAAAAACGGCACCGTGCGCTTTACCGTATCCTCCAGACTCTCGCCCCCCGGCGGCCGCACATTGAAGGATCGCCGCCAGAGATGGACCTGTTGTGCCCCAAATTTTAGCGACATTTCGGCTTTATTCAACCCTTGAAGATCGCCGTAGTAGCGCTCGTCTAGCGCGGGGGAGCGAATGATTTTGAGTTCTTTATCGGGTTCACCAAAGTGGCGATCCCAGCCGTGCCAGTCGGGTTCTGCTGGGTCGTGCCAGATGTAGGGTAGGCGGCCACCGCACACCTCATCGCACTCGGTCAGGCAGACGATCGCTGTTTCGATCGCCCGAATCAACATGCTGGTGAAGCAGATATCGACGGTGTAGCCCGCATCGCGTAGTTTGCACGATGCGATCGTCGCCTCCGCCCGCCCCCGCTCACTCATGGGGATATCGACCCAGCCGGTGAATCTGTTGACCGCATTCCACAGGCTTTGCCCATGGCGTATCAAAATCAGTTTAGCCATAGGGTAAGCCTGACGGAGAGAACCTTCCATAGGGGTCAGTATCCTTTGTAACCCCTAGTGTTTGTCAATGGAGCAAGTCAACGCTGCGGACTTGAATCAGCACAACTCTCTGACAAGCTCCACAGAACATCAACCGCCAAAGTTTTTGTAATACTTTAGTAATGTCTTTGTTGCTAAAGTCCCCTCGCTCACCTTCAGTTCTATGACTGCCGCCAATCCCCTGCTTGCTCTCGATTACCTGCCCGCCCTAGAGTCTCTGGGGGATGACTACTACGACATCGTCGCCGCTGCCGAGTTTCCCAAGCACATCCTGCGATTCCGCAACGACGATGTCGTGCGGCAGCTCTGCCTTGACCCGGCCACCGTCAGCGACGACAACTTTATCGAGGCCTTTGGCAAGTTTCAGGGGCGCGAACCCTTTTTGGCCTTGCGCTACCACGGCTACCAGTTTGGCGAATATAACCCTTTTCTAGGCGATGGTCGGGGCTTTCTCTATGGCCAGGTGCGCGGCACTGACGGCAACCTCTACGACTTTGGTACCAAAGGTTCTGGCACTACGCCATACTCGCGCGGCGGCGACGGCATGCTCACCCTCAAGGGCGGCGTGCGCGAGGTGCTGGCAGCAGAAGCGCTCCATGCGCTGGGGGTAAACACGTCTCGCGCCTTTAGCCTGGTTGAAACGGGGGAAGCTCTTTGGCGCGGCGATGAACCTTCCCCCACGCGATCGTCGGTGCTGGTGCGCTTTAGTCAATCGCACATTCGCTTTGGCACCTTTGAGCGGCTGGAATATCACAAACGCCCCGATCTGATTGCCAAGCTGCTGGAGCATGTGATCGATATTTACTACCCTGAGGCACGACTGTTTACTGATGCTCAGGAACGGTATCTTCATTTTTATGGGGAACTGTGCGATCGCGTCGCCCGCCTCACTGCCCAGTGGATGTCGGTGGGCTTTTGCCATGCCGTGCTCAACACCGACAACATGTCGATCACGGGTGAAAGCTTTGACTATGGCCCCTTCGCCTTTATCGACGGCTACGACCCCCGCTTCACTGCCGCTTACTTTGACTATGCTGGGCGCTACAGCTACGGCAACCAGCCCATTATCTGCCAAATGAACCTGAAGGCGCTGCAAAAGCCTCTCAAACTGATCATGCCCGAAGCGGATCTGGAAGCCGCTCTAGAACCCTTCAAAGATCGCTACGAAGCCTACTACCAGCAGCGCATGCTCCACAAATTGGGCTTTGAGGCCCTCACGGACGATCTGGCTAGTACCCTAATTAGCCAAACCATTGAATTGCTGAGTGCTGTAGAAGTGGGCTATCACGATTTCTTCCTGGGACTGACTGAGCAGTTCTCCACTGACTGGCGCGACGATGTTGGCCAGATTTTTAGCACCGTGTTGCAAGCCTCTGACTCGGCCGCAGCGGCTCCACTCGAAGCCTGGCGACAGACCTACCATCGCTGTTTGCAAAGCCTTGAGGCAGAGAAAATGGCAGGCGTTGCCTTATTGTTACAACGCACCAACCCCGCCACCGTTCTTCTGCGCCCCGAAATTGAGGCGGTCTGGGAACCTATCACAACCGACGACAACTGGCAACCCTTCTACGACCTGCTAAATAAGATTCAGCATCCGTTTGTTCAGGGCTAGGCGTTTTATGGGGTTGGCCTCAAGGCTGGTGGGCAATGCCCACCCTACGGATCGTCAGCATCTCTTTTGGCAGGGGTAGGGCATGACCGACCCTAGGTAAACTGAGATACAAACGTTTTGAGTAACTTGTTTTTATGACTGACGACCCTACCTCTAGCCCCCTGGCTCCTCCGGCTACCGGCAAAATTCTCCAGTGCTTTAGCGGTTCCTTTGTGGCGGGCACCATCGCCATGCTGGCCTACCGCATGATGCTCTCGATCGCCGCTAACTTTGCCGCCCGCCCCGTGCTCACAGATAACCCGGCGGTGGCGAATATCTCATCGGCGGTACGTACCCTGGTCGTCGGCATGGCGGCCTTGGGGGCTGGGATCTTTGGGCTAGCCGCTCTGGGGATATTCTTGCTGGGCGTTCAGCTCCTCTTTCAGCGCCTGACCGGACGCCCCTCCACCCTGCGAGATTAAGCATCGGGCTTTGATTAAACCCACGGTTTATCGGTTGGCATCCCGCCGATCTGGGACAGCCGAGACGGCCATTTCACGTGCTTGAATCCTTGCTTCTTTGCAACCTGCGTAACAATGAAGCAGGCAGTTTTGAGGATACAGCGCAATGACCATCGGGGTTTGGGTACTGGGCAATCAGCTCTGGCGAGACCAGGCTGCACTAGCTAGCTGCGAGGGCAAAGACGCTCCAGTTCTGTTCATCGAATCTCAAACCTTTGCTGGGGAGCGCCCCTACCATAGGCAAAAGCTGGTGCTGGTGTGGTCAGCAATGCGCCACTTCGCCGACGAACTCAAGCAGGCCGGGTGGGGTGTCACCTATGCGATCGCCAATGATACCGAGACCGCCCTGCGCGACTGGGTCAAGGCTGAGGGCATTACCGAACTGCGGCTGATGGATGCCACCGACCACCCGTTCACCGCCTGGTTGCAGGGGCTAGATCTGCTCTGCGAGCTAGTGATTCTCGACAACAATCTCTTTCTCTGGCAGGCTAAGGACTTCAACGCCTGGGCCAACAAGCGTAAGAGTCTGCTGATGGAAAGCTTTTACCGCGAAGGTCGCCAGCGCCTTGACCTACTGATGATAGGTGACCAGCCCCTAGGCGGCCAGTGGAACTTTGACAAAGATAACCGCAAGCCCCCCAAGGGCAAGCTCAACACCCCAGCTCCCCACTGGTTTGAGCCTGACGCCACCACCCAGGCTGTAATTGACAGGGTGGAAAAGCTAGAGATTTCGACCTTTGGCGAAGCCACTCCCTTTCGCTGGGCCGTCACTCGCGAGCAGGCCCTGCAAGTGCTGGATGGGTTCATTGCAGAGCGGCTCAAGACCTTTGGCCCTTACCAAGATGCCATGGTGACCGGCGAAGACACCATGTGGCACGCCCTGCTCTCGCCTTACCTGAACCTAGGCCTGCTACATCCTCTAGAGGTGGTAGAGCGGGCCGAAGCGGCGTTGGCTGAGCATGATCTACCGCTCAACAGCGTGGAGGGCTTCATTCGCCAGGTGATGGGCTGGCGCGAGTACATGCGCGGTCTATACCTACACTTTGATGCCGACTATGGCGATCGCAACTGGTTTGACCACCGCCAGCCGCTGCCCGAGTTTTTTTGGACCGGCGAGACAGAGATGAACTGCTTGCATCAGGTGATCAACCAGATCAAGCGCACAGCCTATGCCCACCACATTCAGCGGCTGATGATACTCAGCAACTTTTCGCTGATTGCTGGATTCGTGCCCCAGGATGTCAAAGACTGGTTCCACGCGGTGTTTATTGACGCCTATGACTGGGTAATGCAGACCAACGTGATTGGCATGGGCCAGTTTGCCGATGGGGGGCTGCTGGCCTCTAAGCCCTACGCCTCGTCGGCCAACTACGTAAACAAAATGAGCGACTACTGCAAGGGCTGCCGCTACAACCCCAAACAGCGCACCGGGGAAGACGCCTGCCCATTTAACTATTTTTACTGGAATTTTCTCAGTCGCCACCGCGATAAGCTGCAAGCCCAGGGTCGCATGAGCTTTATTCTCAAGAACCTAGACCGAATGGATAGCGAGGAGCTAGAGGCAATCCACCAGCAGGCCCAGGATTGGCACGCGGCCCATCGGTAACCAGAAGTTGTGTTTTGTGACGGTTTGGAGGGGCGATCGCAGCCCCCTTGGCCCTAGGGCTAAAATGCAGATTCGAGGGTGGATAGTGATTTCACCCCGTGGCGATCGCCCCTTAAGGGCCGGTCTCCGACAATTACACTGCTTTTCCTCGTTAAAATCCCTGGTATTTTCATGGTTCAAACTGCACCCCAAACCCCAGCCGACACCGTCCCTGCTGATAGCTACCTGGTAGTGGGCCTGGCCACCTGCTATCTACGTCAAGAGGGCGAGACTATCGAAATTCAGGTGCTTGAGCCGATTCCGTCGTCCTATCTCGAATCGGTGATCCAAGGGGTGCCAACCTCCTACAGCGCCATCTGTGGCACCACCATGGCTCAAGCCCTAGCGTTGGAACTACCCGAGATCGCTGCGGCCCCCGCCCAACCCTGCTCTGACTACGAAGAGCGCATCCTGGCTGCCGCTCGCACCTACCAGTCTCGGCCCGCAGCGACAGAGCTAGTGCCCGTGGGCACCCTGCGCCGCGATCTCAACTACTCCACCGAGAGAAAGCGGGTGCTCAACAGCCAGCGCAAAATCTCAAAGAACGACAACGTCAAGCAGCACAAATACACCCACGAAGTGCTCTAGACGGGATATGGGGTGCAAGGTATAGGGTTCAAGGTTTAGGGCTGATCGCAGACCTTAAACCCTGAACCCTAAACCTTGTACCTTATTAAATCGGCACAATCGATCGCTGACAGCTAGGGCAAATGCCGTGGATTAGCAGCTGGCAATCCAAAATGTGGTAGCCGGAGCGATCGGCGGTTTTGGACCCTACTTTGAGCACCGAGTCGTTCTTGAACTCGATGGTCTTGTTGCACCGCACGCAGATCAGGTGGTGGTGGTGGTGGGGGGCGGGCTGGTTGATCTCGTAGCGCTTCTGGCCCTCGGCCAGCTCTAGCTCGCGCAAAATGCCCATGCGCGCCATCAGCTTGAGGTTGCGATAAATAGTGGAGAGGCTGATAGGTTCGCCTTCTTTCTCCAGCAGGTCGCACAGATCCTCGGCACTGAGGTGAGTGCTTTCAGGCAAATTTTGAAAGGTTTTGAGCATGGTCTCTCGCTGGGGAGTCATGCGCCAGCCGCGCTCGTTGAGTTCGGCTTTAAGGGCTGATGAAGTGTAAGCAGCCATGGCCTGGTCTCTCCCCGCTAAATTTCAATAACTGATCCTTAATGAGAATACTAGCGAACTTTTTGGGGTATTTGCAATAATTTTTTGTTATTGAGAATGACTCCGAAGACTGCTTTAAATGTCTTTAACTTCATTCAGAGCATAGGTAGCCATGACCAAGGTGAGCGCGGCCAGTGGAGCCGTGACGGCTCGCAGAATGTGAGGCCCCAGGGAAACCGGCTGGAAACCGACTGCGATCGCCCCTGCTACCTCAGCCTCTGTCCAGCCCCCCTCTGGCCCGGTGGCAATCACGGCGGGGCGGGCGAGATCGCTAGCCTGAGCCGCTACTAGCAGGTGGGGGGCATCGCCCCGCGCCACGCAAATCCATCGATTTCCCTCGCTTACCTGCTTGAGGTAGTCTCGCCAGGGCACAGGAGGCAAGATTTGGGGCAGCAGCAGCCGTTCCGATTGTTCGGTAGCTTCGGCGGCGATGCGCTGCCAGCGCTCCAGCTTTTTGGGGTTGGGCTGGTGCAGCGTGCGATCGCTAATTACTGGCTGTAGCGTGCTCACCCCCAGCTCGGTGGTCTGGCGCACCACATCGTCGAAGCCGCTTCCCTTGGGTAGGGCGATCGCTAGGGTAATCGGGGCCTGGGTGGCCGAGGATGAGAGGGGAAGGGGTGCGATCGCCGCTACATCCGGCTTGGTAGTCAGAGTAGCGATCCACTGCTGCCCCTGACCGTCGAGGGCGACAAATTGCTGCCCAGCCCCCAGCCGCAGCACCCGATACAGGTAGTGTTGCTGGTTGCTGCTCAGACAAAGCTGGTCAGCAACCACTTGCTCAGGCTCAACCATTAATCGCTGCACCGTTTCTCCTGTTGCTTGTCACCGCCTTAACCCTTATACCGTGAACCCCAAAAACTAAGGCCCCCAGCTTGAAAGCTGGAGGCCCTGGTTTTTAGATGTTTCAGTATAGTACGTACCCTATAGAAGCCTTAGCGGCTTATGACTAATGTAGGCGAATGCACGTAAAGAAGAAATAAGCGCTATGTGAAGTTCTTCTAATTTTATTCGGTATTCACTTAGGCGTCGGCGCTATCCCTTGAGCTACGGGCATTTCATCTCTCGGTTCCAATTAGCCCCAAGAGCGCAGTACCCCAAACACCCTGGACAATAGCCCCTGAAGACGTTCATTTTTGGCGTACTTCTGCTTCGTCAGCTGGAGGGCAGCCTTGCTGTTCACCTCCGCCAGGGTGGGATAGATGTGAATCATACCGGTCAGCGTGCCGACCTTGAGATTGTTGCTCATGGCCAACACAATTTCGTGAATCAGCTCTCCGGCGTGGGGGCCAACCAGGTGCGCCCCAAGAATTTTGCCGTTGCGGCGAGTGATGATTTTGGCAAACCCTTGACCAGAGGCCTCGGCCAGGGCGCGATCGACCCCAGCAAAGTCCTGCTTGAGAATATAGACATCGTCGTAACGCTGGCGGGCCTCGGCTTCGGTCAGGCCCACCCGCGCCAGCTCAGGGTCAGTAAACGTTGCCCAAGGTATGACCCGGTAGTCGGCGGTTTTGGTGGGAAACAGCAGGGCGTTTTGCATGGCCACAGCCGCCTCGTAACCAGCCACGTGGGTAAACCGATAGCCGCCAATCACATCCCCAGCGGCATAGATGCGGAAATTTGTAGTTTGCAGCTTGGCGTTCACCGTAATGCCCTCCTTGCCCACGGCGACCCCAGCGGCCTCTAGGTTCAGCGAGTCGACGTTGGGTGCCCGACCCGCTGCCAGCAAAATGTCGTCAACCACCACGGTACCGTTCGTGGTGTGCACGTGCTTTTTGCCGTCGATGACCTCGACTCGCTGGGCGCGGGTACCGTTGAGAATGCGCACGCCATCCTTTTCCATTTGCGCCTGCACCACGGCGGCAGCTTCGGCGTCTTCCTTCGGCAGAATGTGGTCTTGACCGCCGATCAGGGTGACCTCAGTACCCAGCCGGGCGAAGGACTGACCCAGCTCGCAGCCGATGGGGCCGGAGCCAATCACTGCCAGAGATTGCGGCTGGTGTTTGAGGGAAAACACCGTCAGGTTGGTGATGTAGCCCGCTGCTTCTAGCCCCTCAATACCGGGGTTAGCTGGGCGTGAGCCGGTGGCAATAATGTAGCTGCGGGCCTTGAGGGCGCGGCCGTTGACGGTGAAGGTGCGGGAGTCGGTGAATTTGCCTTTGCCGTAGATCACCTCGACCCCCAGCGACTCAAAGCGTTCGGTGGAGTCGTGCACCTGAATGGTGTCGATCACGCGGTGCACGTGGCCTAGGGCGGCCTGAAAGTCAATTTTTTCGAGCTGGGCATAGACACCAAACTCGGGGCCGCGCACAACCTCATGGGCCACTCGTGACGCATGGATGAGGGATTTGCTGGGTACGCAGCCGTGGTGCAGGCAGTCGCCGCCGAGGCTGCTTGCTAGCTCGACCAGGGCGACTTTGGCTTTGAGCTGGGCGGCGGCACTGGCGGCGACTAGGCCAGCAGAACCGCCGCCAATAATGACCAAATCGTAGTCAACGGCCATAGTAGTCTCCTTGCCCTGGGGTGCTGATCGGGAATTTGTTAGGTCAGTTTCCCTAGAGCATAGGCAAAAATTCTGAGGTCTGGCTGAGACCGCCTGAAATGGAGATTAAGGTTGGGGAGGAAAAGTGAAACAGGAAGAACAAAGAACCGATGGGGATTGATTCCGACGTGTACTTTTCCCCAGTAGTCACCTATAGACCCAGCACGCCTAGCTCATGCTGGCGGGGCACGATGTCGAGGACGTCGAGCTGAGCGCAATATTGCAGGTCGGTTTCGTTGTTGAGGCGCAACAGGCGTTGGCCGTGGCTGGCGTAGTGCATCAGGTCGAGCAGCTGGTCTTGCCACTGTAGGTAAAGGCTGACGGCGGCGATCGCCGCGTCATTTCCTGCCAAATCCTTAAAGGTCTGCCCCGTCGCGGCAATAATGCCGTGAATGATGGCTCCAGCACAGACCGTGTCTTCTAACGAATAGGTGCCCTCCCAGCCTGAGCCGACGATCCACACGGTTTCAGGTTGCTGAGTCAGTAAAAAATCTACGACGGCCTGGCGCGTAGTTAGGGCGGCGGTAATCACGGTGGGGGCATGCTCAATACGCTTGAGGCAGCGGGTGCCGTTGGTGGTGCTCATAAACAGGCGCTTGCCACCTGACCGTTCGGGAGAGTGGTCGAGCGGCGAGTTGCCCAGGTCGCAGCCTTCAACTTTGCCGCCACCCCGTTCACCTGCCCGCAGCCGTTTGTCGGTGGGCCAGGTTTCACTGGTGGTGAGCAGGTCGTCGAGGTCGCTAAAGACTTGAATGGCCTCGGCCCCCGCCGCCAGAGCTGCCGCCATGGTGGTGGTGGCTCGCAGCACATCGATGGCGATCGCACAGTCGGGCGCACCCTGCTCAGGCACTTCTTCAGGAGTATGGAATAGAAATAGTTTCACAGCTTAGGAATTTGCTTAGGGGTTAATGATCGGAATCGGGGCGCCAGGCTGGGGTAACAACTCATTCTATGCGGGGAGTTGTCCCATTTCGCAAAAAAAGGAGCGCCCCTAGGAGCGCTCCTTAACTTGTGATTCTGCCGTTAAGCGAGGCAGCCTAGGGCAACCACTCCAATACCGCTTCGTCTTTGGTGTTGGTGTGGCGCGAGGGGGTAGCGCGATCGAAGGTCATGTGGATGGCGCGAGTTTGCTCGCCATCCGCCGCTACCGCCATGATTGGATAGTCGATATTGCCGTCCTGGAACGACATTTGGAACCGGAAGGTGCCATCAGAGTTGAGCTTGATCGGCTGCCCGCCAATGGTGACTGTGGCATCGGGCTCAGTGGCTCCGTAGACGATCAGCTCGGCATCGGCCACCAGCCAAAACTGGCGGGGCCGAATGGGCGGTGCGGAAGCCGAGAAGCCCGCTCCCGACATGGTCAGCCCAGCACCCGACATGGTGAACCCTGCTCCGGTAAACCCAGCCCCCGACATGGTGAGTTCGTTAAAGGCACCAATGCCTGACATGGTAGGTACCCCAGCTGCCGCACCCGGAACGGCCCACAGCCCGGCTCCGGAGGGGAACACATAGGAGCTGACGGCCTTTTCGGGAGCCATGGAACCCGGCACGTGCTGCATGGAGCCAAAGAGTGACCCGGCAACCCGCTGGGCCTCAGTGGATTGGGTCATGGCATAGACTTCGTCGTAGATGGCGTTGGTGCTTTCGGCGGCACGCTGGCTGGGGTGCTTGAGCGCCGCTACAGCCTTGCCGCGCAGGTCAGCCTGCCAATCGACGGTGACAAAATGGTCTTCGACCCAGTCGGAGGGGTAGACGGGAGGAATGTGGACGGGCAGGGAGCGGGCCAGCACCAGCCAGCGGCCATCGTTGCAGAGATAGCCGATCTCGGCCACGTAGTCGCGATCGCTTACCGGAATCGGTATGTACCACTCCCGCGCCATTTCGTCGCACTCGTACTGCTGCAGGCTGTGGGGAACCTGGCGCAGAAAATCAATATCGGTGACGTCGTAGAAGCGCAGCGCCAGCCGTGAGCCCCCCTGCCGTCGCAGATCGTCTTTGTGGGTGTGGGGAATATCCCAGTAGCAGTAGGCCCATTGAGGGTCGCGGGGCATGAGCACAATGCGGCTTTCGCCGTAGCCGCTGGGTAAATCAGATAGGCCGTCATCCACGGTGGCCAAGACTTCCACTGGGGGCGGCGTTGGAGCTGTGTAGGCGGGAGTTGCTCCAGCGGTAGCGCCGGCCATAGCGGGTACTACCGCTGGCACCTTTGGGGCAGCAACCGGCGCTGTTCCCAAGCCGCGCTTGGCATCAATAGCTTGAATGGCCTCAATTAGCTCGGTCTTGCGCATGCGGCTGTAGCGGGACACCTCATACTCACTGGCCACTTTGCGGAGCTGCCGCAGGGTCATTTCTTCTAAGGGTGGGCGGGGGGAAGACATAGAGCACTCTCCTCATAGAGACCAGGACGACAGACGATCAATCACGACAGGCCGAAGGGGATGGCTACCAGCGGGGAGTGCGCTACCGATCCCGCCGTTGGGATGGGGACACTCTGACTAGACCTTTCTGCCTGCCTGCTGGGCTTCAAGTTCAGATGGGGATCAACCGTTGCCATGTAGCATGACAAAAACTACCGCTGGGATCAAGCCCCTGGCAAAGCTTTTCTGGCTCTATTAGCGAGGGAGTAGGGGTTCGGGGATCAATTTGTCAGGAAAACATGACAAATTGATCCCCATGCGTATTATTGCGTTAAGGAATCATGACTTTAGTAGCTGCTGGGAAGGGAGGAGGGATGCGATCGCCCCTATCCCTCGACTCAATCTGCGGCACATCCCCTGCTAGAGTTTGGGGGTGCGATGGCCATGGACCTCGGCTCTCCTCAGGAGTGCGCCTAGCATGGTTACGTCTTGTTCTCTGTAATTCGCCTATGACTTCTGACCCTGCTAATTCTGCCGATGCCGCCAAGGGCAGCCGTATCATCAGTCGGCTGCTACCCCCCGCCATTCGTCTGTGGCTGCACACCCAGCTCGACCACCTGGAGGGGCTAGAGTTTGCCATCGACGGCAAAGACCGACAGATTTTAGGCGGCTACTTGCCAGGGGTGACGCTGGCTGCTCGCCAGGCGGTGTACCAGGGGCTGCACGTCAGTCAAGCCGAGGTCAAGGCGACAGATATTCGCGTCAATCTGCCGCAGGTGCTGCGGGGCAAGCCGCTGCGGCTGCTGCAGCCCTTTCCCGTCGATGGACAGGTGACGGTGCTAGCCGAGGATCTGCGCGCTTCTCTGGGTTCCCCGCTGCTGGGTCAGGGATTGCGGGATGTGCTGAGGCAGCTGCTGGCCGGAGCCGTATCCGAAAAGCAGCTGCCTCTGGTGCGCTGGTTGGGCGATGGGGATGGGTCTTCCGAAGTCGATATTGCTCTGGCGAGCGATCGCATGACGCTGTGCTGGCCAGGGGCATCCTTTAGCAATGACGCGCTGGAGCTAACTCTGGGGTTGGCGATGCGGGATGGGCGGTGGCTGTGTCTAGAGCAGCCGGTAGCCAGGGTGATTTCAGCGACTGGAGAATCGCAGTCGCCGATTGTGCTAGACGAGATTGCTTTTGACCTGGGGACAGAGGTCGATATTCGCCAGCTGGCGGTCACCCCTGAAGGCATTGACCTGGTGGGTATGGTGCAGGTGATTCCAGCTGACTAGCTGCGAGGCATTCAACGCGTGGAATGCCTCGTTTGGCACTGCGGAACTATTTCGTAGTCTGGCTCAATCCCTAGCTTTGGCTTTTTTCTCGGGCAGATTGCGGGGTGGAATCGCTCGGCCTTCATAAAACCGGCGTTCCAAAATGCCTAAGCCCGCCCAGGCCGCAGCGGTGGATAAAGGCAGCAGACCCAGCAGAATAGCGGCGAGACCGGTAAGGTTGCCCGTGGCGATCGCGATCGGCAGCAGCGACCAGACTACCGCGCTCATCCCCAACAGTCCCCAGCGCAGTTTTTGAATGCGATCCAGTGCTGTGCGGCAGCTTTTGCAGTGCTGGGTGTGGGAATGGTAGCGATCGAGCAGCGCGGCTTGGCTCAACGCCGGTTCGAGGGATTGGCCAGGGAAGGGATCGGCCTCGAAGTCGCTGACCCAGTTGCGAAAGGCCAGCACGTAGCGATCGGCCTGGGTGGGTAGGTAGCAGGCCTGGGCGTAGGTGCGATTGGCTTTTTCCAGTTCGCGCTCTTGCAGGTGCAGAAAAATCTGGTCATCTTCGAGCACGCCATTGTTGCCGATGTGGCTATACCAGCGGGGCGTGAGGCCAATTACCGTAGCGGGCAGTTTTGACGAAAACTTAAAGGGAAAGCGAGCAAACAACCGACAATTGCCCTTGCTCATTGGGGTGGCGTAGACCACGGTCAGGGTGCGGCCAAACTGCTTTGAAGTGAGGTCGTGGTACATCAATGCCGGAGCGAAGAAGGTGGTGTGCTGAGTTCCCAGCGTGCCCTTGCGGGGGCCTTCGGGCCATAGCCCCTGGAACCCCTGTTTCCCGGCATTTAGCACCTCCATTTCCATGGGGGCCGCGTTTTCTCGCTTGCCCACTGTTTTGTGGTGGGTGTAGGGAATGTGGCTGGCATCCAGCACGTTTTCGAGCAGGGTGAGGGCGTCGTAGGGCAGGTCGCGAAAGGTGTTGAGCACCACCCAGCTGTCGGGTTCCTCCTCGATTGGGCCAATGATCGGCACCTCGACCTGGGGAGCATGCTCTGCTTGGCCGGGATAGACAAACAGCAGCCCCTGCCGGACGGCGGTGGGCATAGAGACGGCGCAAGCTCGCGATGACCGATTGCCCTGGCCGTCAACAGACTGCTGAGGAATGTGGGTGCAGGCACCGTCGCCAGCGAATGTCCAACCGTGGTAAGGGCACTCTAGCTCGCCAGATTCATTCACCCGGCCCTCGGATAGGGGGGCGAGGCGGTGGGGGCATTTGTCTTCGAATACTCGCCAGGCTTGGCCTTTAGTGTCCCACCAGATGACAATGCCCCGGTCGAGCAGCGTGAAGCGGGTGGGCTGCACTGGGTCGAGGTCTTCTACATAAGCAACGGGGTACCAGGCCTCGGCCCAGTCAAACCGGGCAGGATCGGGGCCACCGGCGGGCAAAGCGGCGGTGAAACCCGCGGATTGGGGAGCGATCGCAAGGGATGTCATGGGCTAGTCCCGGTGGTAAACCATTTCTCTTTACATTCTGCAATATTTTTTTGAGTGAGGGGCTGGGTTGCGTCAATGATCGTCCCTTAGGGCGATTGGGCTGGGGTGTCCAAAACCTCGAGAAAGGGTAGAATGCGCTAAACATGGGCCATTTTTGAGATTTCGGTAGGCTTACCCAGGCTCTTTCAGCCACTGTGCTTTAATTTGAAGTTAAATTGTCTCGATCAATTGCCTTTCTGGGGGTGGAGTGCCTCAGTTGGCACAGGAGAGAGCAAGTCTGGTATTCGGTTAGGGCCTGACTCTGAGGTTAGGGTTAAAAAAAGTTTCTCTGGCTCAAGCTTGGCCTTCCTAATGAGCGGCAGTCAGGAATAGGGATAGGGGCTTTTGTATAGCCAATAGGTGAGGCTCACTGTACAGCGGCTAAGGTCGAAGGTGGTATGGCGGGTAATAGCTTGCCAAATGTAATTGCTTATCTCTTGCTATGTCTGACGCATGACGCGCCAATCCCTCCCCCAGCCCGATATTAGTCAAGCGCAGATTCTAGACACAGTGACTGCAATTTGCGACGCGTCGGCGGCGGGCAGTGAACTAGAGGTGTTGCTTCAGCAAGGGGTAGATCGGCTGCGTCCGCTGCTCGACACCGATCGGGTCGTGGTCTATCAGGTGTTGTCTCCCCACGATGGCTTCGTCATCGCCGAGTCGGTGGATGCTGCTTGGCGGCCTTTGCGGGGCGAGCGGATCAGCGAATCCTGCTTTGCCAGCAGATGGGAGGAGCGCGATCGCCGAGGCCAGCTAAGTTTGGTGGCCGATGTGCAGCACGGCACCCTTGATCCCTGCTACGCCGACTTGCTGAGTCGCCTACAGGTGCAGGCCAACTTAGCGGTGCCAATATTTGCGGGGGCTCACTTGTGGGGCCTGCTCATTGCCCACCACTGCCGCAGCCCCCGCCCGTGGAACCCATCGAGCTGCGATTTGCTGGTGCATGTGGCGCGTCACCTTGGCCAAGGGGTTTACCAACACAGTCTGCAACAGCAGCTCCAAGCCTTTGCTGTCCATAGCCAAACCGAGCAGCTGTTTGATCTCTTTACCCATCACGTTGAGCAGGTTTTGTTTATTCGTGATGCGGTGTCTGGCCAGTTTCTATACGTCAGCGCGGCCTACGAACGCATTTGGGGCCATTCTCCAGCGTTGCTCTACAGCGATCCCGGCCTGTGGCTCCGGCAGGTGCACCCCGATGATCTGCCTCGGGTGCAGGCGTCTGTCGGGCGGCAGTTTGACGGCAATTCTGTGCGGCGGGAGTATCGCATTGTGCGTCCCAACGGCGACGTGCGCTGGGTGCAGGCCCACGTGCAAGTGGTCAACGATGACCAAAATCAACCCCGCTATATGGTGGGCTGGGCCGAAGACTATACTGATCGCCGGCAGTTGCAGGCGAGTCTCAAGGCTACCGAGGCCGCCCTCAGCCGCCGCGTAGGGCAAGAGCAACTGCTGCGCATGCTGACGGCGCGCATGCGGGAAAGCCTCGACCTAGAGACTATCTTGGGTGCCACGGTAGCCGGCATTAAAACGGTGTTTAGCGCCGACCGAGCGGTGATTTTTCAGATCTTGGCCAATGGCGATCGCCGCATTGCCCAGCAGGCGACCAGCCCCGAGTACGCCACCGTCACCGACAACATGATTCCGTCCGGGCCGCTGCCTGCTGCCTACCTGGAGCGGCTGTATACGTGGCAGCCCTACATCATCAATGACATTGCGGCGGAGCCCTGGTCTCCAGACCTGCTCACGTTTCTTTCGGCGATCAGGGTTAAGTCGGCGATGATTGCGCCCATCGCCCATCCCTTTGGGGGCGATCGCCAGCCTCTATGGGGCATTTTGGTGGTCCATGCCTGCGGCGAACACCGCCAGTGGCAGCCCTTTGAGGCCAACATGCTGCAACACTTTGCCGATCAGCTCAATACGGCCCTGCACCAGGCAGAACTGTACCGCCAGCTCCAGGCGGCTAACCAGGAGCTCGATCGCATCTCTAAGGTAGACAGCCTGACGCAGCTGGCCAACCGCCGCTGGCTCGATGAATACCTTAAACAAGAGTGGCAGCGGCTGGCCCGAGAGCGCAAACCGCTGAGCGTGGTGCTAGCCGATGTTGATTATTTCAAACCCTACAACGACACCTATGGCCACGCTGCGGGAGACCAATGTCTAGTAGAGATTGCTAGCGCCATTCGCTTCGGCGTTCGTCGCCCCGCTGACCTGGCTGCCCGCTACGGCGGCGAAGAATTTGCCCTGGTGCTGCCCGATACCGATGCTGCTGGAGCCATTCGCGTAGTGCAGCTGGTGCGCCACCATCTGCAGACCCTCGATCTACCCCACGGGGCCAGCCCCAGCGGCGATACCATCACCCTCAGCTTTGGGATTGCTACCGTAACCCCTACTCCCGACAGCCCAGCCGAGGCCATTTTAGAACTCGCTGACCAGGCTCTTTACGTCGCTAAAGACGCCGGCCGCAACCAGTACCAAGTATTCAACCCTCGGTACTAGATCAGAGGCACGAGCACAAGTGCCCCGTAGGCTACGACGGTCAGCGCCACCGTGACCGCCAGCAGTCCTTGGCTAAACCTAGAGCTGAGCCGGGGCAGCAGGTAGGCGCTGGCGATCAGCACCAGCACCAGTTCTATCGTGGCCCCCAGGCGACCCAAGTGGTCCACATCCCAATAGGAGACGGGGCTGATGAAGCGTACTGAGCTGAGGGGCCAAAAGTGCTGATGGGCGTCGTCGTGGTGCAGAGGCAGGTCGGCCAAGTGGTGCAGCACCATGCTAGCCCCCAGAAACCCCATTCCGGGGCCGAACCAAGACCGCCTGAGGCTATAGCCTAGCGCCACCCCCAGCAGTCCTAGAGGAATGGAGTTGCCCACGGCAAAGATGGCCTGCCAGGGCTGGCTGTAGTAGGCCTCGCCCCAGATAGTTTGCTCGGGTAGACCTTGCCAGCGAGCCCAGCCGTAGAATACAAACATGGCCGCATCGGGAATCAGCGCACCGATCAAAATCGGCCATGTCATAGCCGGAGCCATCGGGCGGCGCAGCAGAGCCAGGTTGAGAATTAGGTGACTGGGAGTATTCATAGGGCCTATGGTACATCGACCGATTTATCTCGACTGTCACGCGACGACTCCGGTAGATCCGTGTGTAGTGGAGGCGATGCTGCCGTTTTTTACCGAGCACTTTGGCAACCCTGCCAGCCTTACCCATGCCTACGGCTGGGAGGCCGAGGCGGCGGTGACGAAGGCTAGGGAAAACATCGCCGCCGCCATTCACGCCAGCCCCGAGGAAATTGTCTTTACCAGTGGGGCCACCGAGGCCAACAACTTGGCGATTAAAGGCATTGCCGAGGCCTGCTTTAGCCGGGGACGACACATCATTACGGTGCAGACCGAGCACAGCGCCGTGCTCGACCCCTGTCGGTATCTCGAATCTCTGGGCTTTGAGGTCACCTACTTGCCGGTGCAGCCCAACGGACTAATCGATCTTGATGCTTTAGAGAAGACCTTTCGCGACGATACCGTGCTGGTGTCGGTGATGGCAGCCAACAACGAGATTGGGGTGCTGCAACCCCTAGCGGAAATTGGGGCGCGGTGCCGCGATCGCAAGGTCTTCTTCCACAGCGACGGGGCTCAGGCGATCGCCAAAATTCCCCTCGATGTAGAGGCCATGAACTTAGATCTGCTGTCGTTAACGGCCCATAAGGTCTATGGCCCTAAGGGCATTGGTGCCCTCTACGTGCGGCGGCGGCCGCGGGTGCCTCTGGCCCCACAACTCCACGGCGGCGGCCACGAGCGGGGGCTCAGATCGGGCACCCTGTATCCGCCTCAGATCGTAGGGTTTGCCAAAGCGGTGGAGCTGGGATTGGCTGAAATGGACGAAGAATCCGCTCGGTTGGTTGCGCTGCGCCAGCGCCTGTGGGAGGGTCTGCAACCCTTAGGTGGTTTGCACCTCAACGGCCACCCTACCCAGCGGCTGCCGGGCAACCTCAATGTCAGCTTTGATAAGGTTGATGGTCAAGCGCTGTTGCTGGGGCTGCGGGGGATCGTGGCGCTGTCATCGGGGGCAGCCTGTAGCACCGCCAGCACGGCCCCTTCCCCCGTGCTCAAGGCGCTCGGGCGAGAGGATGGGCTGGCCCACGCGTCACTGCGTTTTGGCCTGGGGCGGTTTACCACTGCCGCTGAGATTGATCAGGTGGTGGCTGGGGTGGTGACCACTGTGCAGGCGCTGCGTCAGGCAACGATTTGAGTACCCCCACGGTTGACTCAATGCGGCATAATGAAAATTAGCTTTGGGGTTCAGGGGCATCGGCAAGAGCATTGCCCAGATTCGATTTACACGGTGTAGTGTTGAATTCCCAGGCAGGCCTATGACAACCCAAGAGCGTCAGCTTAGCGACCTTCTCAACGCTGGTATTGAGCAAGCCCGCTTGGGCTATTTTGAGGCGGCGATCGCCCAGTTTTCCCAGGCTGTTGCCTTAGATGGCACTTGTGCCAAGGGATTTTACAACCGGGGCTGTGCCCACCGCGATCTGGGCCGCCACGGGGCCGCCATTGACGACTTTTCGGCCGCCCTGCGCCTAGAGCCGACCTTCACCAATGCCTATATAAACCGGGGCAGCGTTTATCGGCTGGTGGGTCAGCTGGGCGAGGCCCTGGGTGACCTAGACCGGGCCATCAAGCTTCAGCCGACTTCGGTAAAAGCCTATGGCAACCGGGGTCGCATCAAGCTCGATTTGGAAGACTACGGCGGGGCGATCGCAGACTTTTCAGTGGTGCTGGCAGAGCAGCCCAAGTTCGTCAAGATTCTGCTGTGGCGAGGGTTGGCCTACCTTAAACAGGGGGCTCTTGCCGCCCTGGCCGAACACCGCCGCGAGGCCTACCAGTTTGCTGTTGCCGACTTTTCTCGGCTGTTGCAGAGCCAGCCCCACCACGCTGAAGCCTACAACTACCGGGCGGTAGCCTATTTTCAGCTACGCAACACCTACCAGGCTACTCTCGATATCAACCGCGCCCTCGACTGTCAGGTTGACTACGCCGAGGCCTACATCAACCGGGGCATGCTGCGCCACGAGCTGGGCGACTTTCAGGGGGCGATCGACGACTACACCACGGTACTAGAGCTTAACCCCGAGCTGCAAGACCGCTCTTACAACCAGACCCTAGTGGGCCTGGCCCTCGACAGCCCCGACGCCACCCTGAGCGAAGATACCCCGCTGAACCTGCGCTTTCGCCTGGCTGACCTGTATGACAGTCGGGGACTGCTGCGGGCCCAGGTGGGCGACATGGAGGGGGCGATCGCCGACTACACCCTGGCCCTGCGCTTTAACCCCCACAGTGGTCGCATCTTGGCCAACCGGGGCCGCGTATTTAGCCGCCAAGAAGACTACCCGGCGGCGATCGCTGACTTCGACTGTGCCCTAGAGCTGAACGAGAGCGACGCCATGGCCTACTGCGATCGCGGCTACGCCCTCTACTTTCTTGACGAGTGGGATCTAGCCCTCGACGACTTCAACTGCGCCATTGAGATCAGCCCTTCCCTGGCCGAAGCCTATATCGGACGCGGTCACACCAATATTCGTCTGGGCCATGGGGCTGCCCTGGCTATGGATGACTTTCGCAAAGCCCTGGAGCTGTCGTGGGACAGCCGTAAATCCGAGCGATCGCGCCCGCTCTAGCCAGCAATGCGATCGCGGCCAAAGTCATTGCCGCGATGGTGTCCTGGCGCTGAGCTTGAAGTACCCGTCCGTCCGCAATTTACGCTAATCGTGGGCGACAAGACTGACCCGACAGTTGTGAGTTCCACCTCATACCCATTCAAGCCAACCATTATGGGCAAACAGGTTTTAGCAAGCCGCAAATGCCACTGGTTGGGCAGTGTGATCGGGGCTTTGGTGGGTGGCGTAGGCCAATATTTAATCGCGGTGCTCTTCTTTTACTACGTGTTCAACTGGGGCGGGCCGTTTTTTCGGAATCACGCGGGCGTTAGTTTGCCTGACCTGGTGTCGTCTTATCCGGCTGGGATATTTTTTGGGCTATCCGCCAGGCTGGGGGGTCTCGGGGGTGCCTTGGGTGGCACGACGCGACGATTGGTTAGAGGGGCAGCCCTGGGCGGCGGTACGGTTGGGTTGGTCTATCTGGCGCTGGTCGTGGTGCCGCTCAACCGCATGATTGGGTTAAGCGGCGGCGACGTGACCGACTACTCGACCGATACTCGGGCCGTTGCTCTCAGCCTGGTAGCGACCATTGTCTGGGGGGCGATCGCAGGCACCAATGCCGCTGCCATTAAAAAACGATCCTTGTCTCGGTCTTAGCTCCTCCACGTTGAGAACGGCTTGGCCTAACGGCAGAGAAGATTTTTCCTTATCGTTTCACGCTTTGCGTGAAAACGCTGCTGGTGGCGCTCCTGCGCCCTTTGTTGGGAAGCTACGGAAAAAGTTGGTAAGCAGTGCCCTTAGGTCACAAACGAATAGAGGCGTTGCTGGATACAGGTATGAATCAAAACTGCAACGTCTCTTGTAGTAGGGGCAAACAGCTGTTTGCCCCTATCCAAATTCATACTTCAATTCAGCAAACCAAATAAAGAACTAGCTGTGGTAGTCTTACCCACACTATCAACTACTCTATGCAAGCCAGAATGTTCAGGGCATTATACTTGAAATCCTGTTTCACCAGCTTCTGCCAATGTCCTAAGCTCCTTAGATTTACTCCAATTCGCCTCCCAAAAAATCTTGAAATTTTCTCTATCATTATTGAAATCATTTGACTGATCTTGAAGTTTTTTAACATAATCGTTAAAGTCTTTTTCAATTTCATTGAGGAAAAGTTTTGGGTTGATCCAGAATCGAAACTTGTCGCGATTGTATTCCCATTCATCCAATCTTAGTGCTTGCTGATGCTTAGGATCTTCAAAATCTAAGCACACGTAAACTAATCCTCTTGTAAATCCATCATGAAAAAGTCCGCATCTAAGAACATTATAAAATTCTTTATAAATCTTGTCGGGGTTACTTTGGTGCAAAGATGGAATTTCAAGATCTGGAAAAATCCTCTTTAAGCCTCTAGTAAAGACTTTTGCAGAGTTTCCTTCGCTTGTCTTTCCTTCGACATACTGTTGCAAACCTTCAATCTGCGATGCAGCAATCATAATTACTGTATAAGCAGATGTGCTATCGGTTAATAATTTTCGTGCTTGTCTAAAAAAATATTCTTCTACACGGTTTTTATAAATCAAAACACTTGTTTGGACATCTTCTTTGAGAAGCTTTTGCCCTGTCATTACATCAAGAATATAATCAGGATCTGCAAATGGCTTAAATATATACCGTGGGCTAACATTAAATTCTATGGCTTTCTTCTTCCTTTCAAAATCGTCGGTCATAAATTTTTCCTTTACGAAACTTATATCCTAAGTTGTAGGTCAAACGTTGTCTACCAGATTTAAGTTAAGGCCATTACGCCTCATGCAAAGCATCCTCTATGAAAGCTTTAACTAATCTCGATTTTTCCTAGTCTATACGGGTGCACTTCTAAAGCGCATTGAGTAGATTACGTTTTGTGGGGAATGGTTCTAGGGCGGGGAAGAGAGGAGGTGGTACTCCTCAAGGTCCCTGAGCATTCCGACTTAGACCAGCTAATCCGCAATGACTAGACCTATTGTAGTTCTAGCCTTCGATTCGGTACCCTCACGGGATACTAGGCGAGTTCCCCGTTTTCTTTACCAAAGGTGAACTCTCATGACTTACTAGTTTATGCTGCCCGTGCGCAACCAAGGACTGGTGCGCCTGATTGCCATTGGCGACTACGGGGCCGTACGCGACACCATTCCCTATCTAGGGGCGATCGGCTACGCTGACCCAGATCGCTGGTCAAAGCTCATACCCACAGGCCGCGAGGGTGAATATCTCTCCATCCATACCCGCCGCTACGCGCCAGAGCCAGAGTAGGCCACAGGTCTGGAGTTAGTTTGGCAGAGCCGTGGGGTGGTATAGCCCAAGAGGAATGGTGGGCGATGCCCACCCTATGGCTTCTGTCTGCATCACTAAGATGTTACCGCCGCCTGCGACCAGTGCTACGACGTGCGGGCGAGCGACGTTGTGAACTGCCAAAACTACCGTTTGAAGGCCGAGCACGCTCGTTTCGTCGGTTATTCCGTCGCAAATTACTGTTGCCGACACCATTGCCTGACGGTCTATTAGTGTTAACACGCGGTGCAGTGCTACCGGGCGAGCGTAGCCTGCCACTTGCCCGATACTGACGGTTCCGATGTTCAGCAGGGGGTGCCTTATAGCGTGACTGATAGCGCGAAACGGCTTCGTTGTAGCTTCGTCCATAACCGCCATGGCCGACCAGTGCTACACCCGGTTGATAAATTGGCGGCATGTAGTACTGAGGACGGAAGAGTAAGCTACCGATCGCCTGACCGGCTAGCGCTCCTGCAAATGGCGTCCAAAAGCTTGGCTCTCGACGAACAATGACGACTTCTTCCTGGCCAGTCTGCGGGTCGGTTTGAGTCGCAGTTACATTGTGAACATATTCAATTCGGAAATCGGGTGTCAGATACAGCGCCGGTTGTCCATTCTCAACGCGCAGTTCGCTCGATTTGCCCGCAGAAATTTCTTCGTCAGTTAGGCGTGCCAATTGCAAATTGGCACTGCGAAACATCGACTGCTCAGGCGCAGTGTTGAGCAATACTAGGCTGTATTCACCCGAACTGTCATCGTAGGTGGCTTGCTGCACAGGATAAGCGCCGTCTGTAATTGAGGTGGCAGCAACAGGGACAGTTGTTTCTTGCGGAGGTTGCGGTGCTGGTTGCGAAGTGGAGTAACCTTCTGGGCTAGTGCAAGCAACCGTCGACCACACCAGGGTTAATGCTAATAAAGAAGCAGAAAGTTTGCGCATCATTGTAGTTAGGGGAGGAGCATTGTGCATCAGAAAAACTAAAGCGGAATGAGTTCAGGGAAACTTTCGATCAGTTGGTCTGATGTGAGTTCGTCTCCCAATTGGGCAGGAGAAAAATGTATCTGAATTGCTCTTAAAGTCCCCCTATAGTTCAGGTTAACTAAAGCTTTTAAGCCTGCTTTTAGAGCAGTGACGTCGGCTAGGTTGTCTTCCAGTTCAGGCACTTCGCCTTCAGAGGCAACGGTGAGCATGACAACCACATTTTGTGTTACGGGGATGGCGAAATCCTCACTTCTGTTGGAATCAGACCCTATTTCGCTACCATAACGTCCAGCCGAGTCGGTAAATAGCTCATTAGCGTAATCTCCGGCATCGCCCTCATCCCAAAGAACATCTCCTTCGTTGGCTGCCGATTGCCAAAACGTTTCATACTCCAGCAAGCTTTCACAAACCTGGACGAGTTGCTCGCCCAACACTTCCATATCACCTTCTGAATCAATCGCCTCACGTACTGCTTGATTGAGCACACCCAGGAGTGGTGCTACTTCTCGGCCTGAGAGATGCACAAAAATGCGACACACGACAAAGCGGGTCTGTCCGCTAATCTGACTGAAGCGATCGCGCAAACTCATAGCAATTTAATCAAGAAAGGCGTACAGGCTCTATTCTAGATAGCCAAATTCACGATGTTCTTGATCTAAAGGCTGATTGATGGGGTGGTTTCTACCATGGTTTAGGCGGATAACTCAACAGAGGGTTGGGCTGGTTCGTTACGCAAGACTAATAGGATGCAAGCTGCATCCTTTAAGACGGCTTTTTTCTTCCGGATCAACTCTCTCAGCGTTGCGGAGTTATCCCGGTACTACCAGACGTGACTACGGCGATCGCTCCCCTTACCTCACCTACTACCGCAGTCATCCCTCTCAATGCTGTAGTGACCACCGCGATGGCATTCACAACGTCACAAGCTTGCAAGGTTATCAACCAAGCTTGTGACGTTACCAAATCAAACTTACGAAGTTACCAATCAAGCTTGTGAGGTTACCAATCAAGCTTCATTTGCTACTTGGCGATCGCTAAGTGTAGGTAGTCAAACAAAGACTGGTTCAGGGATACTAAAACTTGTCCCAATCCCTATTAAAAAAACACCCTTCACCGGATGTGCCCTACAATGAGCCGGTCTTGCCCCTACGGCATAAAATTGGACAGAGTCTACGCCCAAAACTCCGCAGCCTCCACTAAATAGAGAGGCCACGGAGCGGGTGAATCCCATGTTCTGTAAGAAACGAGCATGGCAGGATTCGAACCTGCGACCCCTAGAACCGGAATCTAGTGCTCTATCCACTGAGCTACATGCCCTTAGGCTGCACCATTCTAGCATCTGATAGGGGCGTTGTCACAATGACTCGTCCTTAGTCCACAATCGAGTATTGGCAAATACTGTTAACCCGTTCCTCCTAGGTTTAGGGTTTAAGGTATCCGGTTCAAGGTAGGTCGTAACCCTATACCCTGAACCACACTCACCCGTTATCTTCGGCTTGGCAAACCACTAGGCCTACGAGCTGACCGACGAATTTTGCCCGCTCCACACTTTATCTGAGACCCCATGACCCAACCTACCGACACCGCCAATTCCCTCGATGCTGCCGCCGCCGCCCTGACCCAAGAGGCTGAGGGGGCGGGTTTATCTGAAGAGCAGTATCGCCGCAAGATGCAGCGCCGCCAGGAGGTGCAGCAGCAGCGCATCGCCGAGCGCAACGTCGAAAAGGGTTTGGTGATTATCAACACCGGCAACGGCAAGGGCAAAACCACCGCCGCTTTGGGCATGGTGATGCGCTCTCTCGGCCACGGCTACAAGGTTGCGATCGTGCAATTTATCAAAGGCGCGTGGGAGCCGGCAGAAAAGGCCGTGCTAGAGCGATTTGGCGACCAGCTCACCTTCCAGGCCATGGGCGAAGGCTTTACCTGGGATACGCAGGATCGCGATCGCGACACCCAAACCGCCCAAACCGCATGGGAAACGGCGCTTTCTTACATTCGTAACCCCGAGTACAAAACCATCCTGCTCGACGAAATTAATATTGCCCTCAAGCACGGTTTTTTAAGCGTCGATCAGGTGGTGGCGGGGCTGGCCGAAAAGCCGGAGATGACCCACGTCATTCTCACCGGGCGAGGGGCACCCCAGGCGCTAATCGACCAAGCCGACCTGGTGACAGAGATGACCCTAGTCAAGCACCCCTTCCGCGAACAGGGAATCAAGGCCCAGCCCGGCATCGAATACTAACTTCACCTATCCACTCACCTACCCATCCACTCATCCACTCCCCATGGATCGCTACGCCACCCTACGCCGCATCCAGAGCCTCGACCCTGAGCGCGACCACGCCGAAATCTGCTGCCTGCTGGCGGGCTACGAGTTCCCCTGGGATGTCACCCGCGCTCTGGAGGTCGCCCTGCTGCGGACGTTTTGCATCCCCAGCGTGTCGGCGCTGCTGGATAAAACCGGGGAGTTTCGCCACCACGCCCAAAAGCGCTACGACGACACCGGCATTGTGGTGTCTGAGGTGTTCAAGCACGGCTACGACAGCCCCCAAGGCGACGCCTTTATTCAGCGCATGAATGCCATTCACCGCCACTACGCTATCGGCAACCGCGACTTTCTCTACGTGCTCTCGACCTTTGTGTATGAGCCGATTCGGTGGTGCGATCGCTTTGGCTGGCGGCCCTTTTGTGAGCAGGAGCGGCTGGCCTACTACTACTTCTGGCGGGCAATCGGCGATCGCATGGGCATTCAAGACATTCCGCCGACCTACGAGGCGTTTGAGCAGTTCAACCGCGAGTTTGAGGCTGAGCAGTTTGCCTATGCCCCCACTAACCAACGGGTTGCCGATGCCACTCGACACATGCTGCTGTCCTGGTTTCCCGCCGTCACCCGGCCGGTAGTGAACTGGGGGCTGCCCTGCCTACTCGACCCACCCTTGCTAGCGGCCTTGGGATGGCAGCCGGTGCCGGTGGCGGTGCAGCAGTTGGCCCACATCGCCCTTAAAGCCCGCAGTCGTTTGCTGCGCCGCCTACCGCCGCGCACCGAACCCGATTTCTTTGTCGATCAATCCATTCGCAGCTACCCCGAGGGCTACACCCTGGAGGATATTGGGCCAGAGACGCTGCGATCGCGGCTGTAGGCGCTTCGCCACCAACGCTATCAGTGGGGTTATGCACTATCATCAAAAGCCGTAGCCGCTACCGGTAGCCCCATGCCTGACTATCAGCCCTCCCTGCTCTCCGACGCCGATCTGCGGGCGGCGGATCTGTCGTGGGCCTACAACCGGCCGGCGGGGTCGGCCATGCTAGCCGACGAACTCCAGGGCTGGAAGCAGCGGGTGGCTCAGTTTCAGGCCACCGTTGAGTCTGACCCGTCGGTCCAGGGGACGCTGTTTGATGTCGTCAATGCTTCGCCTGCGGATATGATTGATCCCTTTGCTCTGCCGCCCCGCAATGCCGAGTTCTGGCGAGGGCAGTTTCAAGAATCGGGTGTGCCCGCTCTGTACTTTGTGGTCGATCACGACGCGGCAGTGCTGCTCTACGTGGGCGAAACTGTTAAGTCAAACCAGCGCTGGAAGGGAGTGCACGACTGTAAGCGCTACATTCTCAGCTATGTAGAAGCCCATCGGGTTCACCAGCTGCCCGTAGCGGTGAATATTGGCTTTTGGCCCCACGCCGACTGCGATCGCAAGGCCCGCCAGACCCTAGAGCAAGAGCTGATTCGCCGCTGGCGATCGCCCTTTAACAAAGAAAACTGGGCCACCTGGAGCACCCCGTTTGTAAGCGGCAAGCTAGAGCCCTAGCACCCGCCATCCCAACCTTTTGCAGTGACAATGGTTAGCGACTCTGGAAGCCTGGGCCTTGGAAGTAGTTGACTAGGGCGATCGCCAAGCCCCCCAGCAAGGCATAGATGGCCATCGCAATTATGTTGTTGAGATCAAAAATTTGAGTGGCGTCAGCACTGGTGGGGCTGATAAACAGGGTCGAGAACGGCCGCATAAACGGCGCCGACAGGGTGTAAATAGTTTGGGCAAAAGGGTTGTTGGGGTTAGCGCTAGACAACCGCAGAAATAACCGCAGCGCCAGCAGCACCTCTAAGGCACCGACCAGCAGCACAATAGAGTTGCGAACCCAAGCCAACCGAGCCCTTCGTTGGGCTTCCCGCAGTCGCGCATGCTCCTGCCTGAGACGGTAAACCTCCTGGTTCTGAATGAGTTCTCGGCTACGTTCAAACTCATCGTGTCCGTTGGGTCTTTGGCTCATGGGGGTTGTTATTGCCTGCAATTAACGGTTCTTGGTGCTGAAGCAACCGCTACGTTAGCTAAACCATAACGCAGCTCAGCCAGCGCTACAGTTTGGCTCACTTTATATAGGGTATGGCTCAGGAGCTATCCCGGCTAGGGATGTTATCAAACCCGCAACAAATAGTGCCTACCACCATAAACCAACGAGATAGGAAAGCTATAGGACATGGGCGCAGCGATTGCCAGTCGGGTTGTAATAATGAAGGGCCGCACTCAAGCAACAAACCATGCCCCTGATGCAGAGCAAAAACCTATGGTTTGAGCCGCTCACAGTGGCCCATGCCGACGAGCTCTTCTCGATTTTGGTTACTCCTTCGGTCCTGGCTTTTATTGATTCGACTACGAGTCTACCAACCCGCGCAGAGCTCAGAGAGGAGTACGCCAGCCGATCGAGAGGGCCAGTGGATTCAGCTAACGAGCGATGGTTTAATGTAGCCGTACGCTTAAAAACCCCTCTAGCTCCGGCCATTGGCCGCCTTGAGGCAACAGGGTACGGCGAGTGGGGAGAGGTATCCTACTTGTTCGGCGAAGCCTGGTGGGGAAAAGGATTAGCCTTTGAAGCTATGCTCTGGTGGCACGACTACCTAGCGGCAGCCGTGCCCCAAACCCTATGGTGGGCAGCGGTGCACCCAGCTAATGACAGGAGTAGCCGACTGCTGGCAAGGCTGGGGTATGAGGAAGTGGAATTTAGCCAGGCTCCCAACCTGCGCTCCTATGACGCGGCGATCGCTGCTTTGTCCGATCTATTGCCATAGCTGAGCGGTCTACTCTCTAACCAATACTGGCGAAGCGAATTTTCAGGTAGTCGTCTTCCATCTTGGCTCCAGCGGGTTGTAGGGCCGCCAAGGCCTGGGGCAGAACTAGGTTGCGGCGGTGGTTGCCGATGCGCACGTTCAGCTCGTCTGCCGACTTACTCAGCTCAATTTGATCTTTGGGAATGCCAGGCAGGTAGAGTTCCAGGCTGTAGCAGCCTTCCTCTTGCACCACGCGCAGGGTGGTCTCTTTGTAGTAAACCTGGGTGGGGTCTTCGTCGGTATAGAGGGTTTCTTTGAGGCGCTGGAGGGATTCTAGGCCGCACAGTTCTTCGGCAAACAGGGGCACCTCTTTCACCGGCAGCGGGTGAAAGTTCTCATGAATTTCGTGCTTGTACTGCTGCTGCTTTTCCTTCATGCGCTGGAAGAAGGGATCCTGCACTTCGTCGGGGATGATGCGGTTAGCGATCACTAGATCAGTCCCCACGTTGTAGAGGCTGAGGTAGGCGTGAGCCCGCAGCGATTCTTTAATCACCATTTTTTCGGGGTTAGTGACCAAACGTACGGAGGTAGTGCCTGCGTCGGTGAGCACTTTCTCTAGCTCAATCAGCTGCTCGTAAAATTCATAGGGAGCATCCATTACCTCTTTGGTGGGCAGGTTAAAGCCGGCCACCGGGCGAAAGAAGGGCTGCACCAAGGGTCGCAAGGCTTCGGAGACCGCTTGAAAGGGTTTGTAGAGTTTGCGCATGTACCAGCCGGCCACCTCGGGCAAGCTGAGCAACCGCAGGGCGGTGCCGGTGGGAGCTGAGTCGATAATCAGTACGTCGTACTCGCCTTCGTCGTGGTGGCGTTTCATGCGCACCAAGCTAAAGATCTCATCCATGCCGGGGAGAATGGCCAGCTCTTCGGCCTCAATGCCATCTAAACCACGGGCTTGAAGCACGTCGGTGATGTAGCGCTTCACCGCGCCCCAGTTGCCTTCAAGTTCCATCAAGGCGTCGAGTTCTGCGCCCCACAGGTTGGGCTGCACCAGGCGAGGCTCGTGGCCGAGTTCTATGTCAAAGCTGTCGGCCAGGGAGTGAGCGGGATCGGTGCTCAGTACCAAGGTTTTGTAGCCGAGTTCTGCGCAGCGCAGGCCTGTGGCGGCTGCGACGGAGGTTTTGCCGACGCCGCCTTTACCGGTCATTAACAATACCCGCATGTGGGTGTCCTCGCCTTTTCCGTATGGTTCCCTTTTTTATAATCTATAGGGTTTTTGAGGTTTCCGCAGAGCGGGATAGAGTGCATGGGGGATGTGATCCCCAAAATCGTCATCTTCTCTATACTTGAAGGTTTGTGGTGAAACCATTCCTGTTGTAGGGGCAAACGGTTGTTTGCCCCAGCGGGGTATCTGTCTTGATCAGGGGTTGGGGGACGATGTGCATGATTTTGGCGGGGGTGGTTGTGGCGCATGGTGGGGGAGATGGCCAGATCTGCCG
>JAESFY010000148.1_pt1 | contig 32061 bp, 35 predicted proteins | sample 9266201 | NCBI WGS metagenome assembly JAESFY01 (sample SAMN14515071, study PRJNA621656) | algae metagenome | isolation source: Nodosilinea sp. WJT8-NPBG4 and co-occurring heterotrophs from soil, lower... | place: USA: Pinto Basin, Colorado Desert, California | collected 2006-05-27 | reverse complement strand
GCAACGAGCAGCGCAAGGTCATCGTCGAGCGTTACGCCGAGCGTCGCGCCGAGCTGAAGAAGACCCTGGTCGACCCGAACGCCACCGACGAGGCCCGCGAGGCCGCACGCGTCGGCCTGCAGAAGCTGCCGCGCAACGCGTCGCCGGCTCGCGTGCGTTCGCGCGATGTCATCGACGGCCGCCCCCGCGGTGTCCTCACGAAGTTCGGCATCTCGCGTGTCCGCTTCCGTGACATGGCACACCGTGGCGAGCTGCCCGGCGTGACCAAGTCCAGCTGGTAAGCACCCGTACGAGAAGGGGCGAGGATCTTCGGATCCTCGCCCCTTTCGCGTACCCGGGGTGGTTGTTCGGTCCCGGCATCCGAATCTCCGCACTTCGGAGGAGATCTGCGCAACGGAGGACGGACATCGGGGTTTCTGCCCTCCGCAGTGCAGAACTCCTCCGAAGTGCGCGCCGTACCCGGCATCAGGCCGCGGATGCCGTCGGCCGAGCTGCGTGTGACACGGCCCAGGCGAGAGTCTCGTCGGCGATCTCCTCCCATCCGTCCTGGCTGACGAGCCGGTGCGTGCGCCCGGCGTACTCCTTGCGCTCGACGACGGAGGGGCTGCCGGTGGAGCGGTACTTCTTCTCGATCGCCCGCACGATGGCCGGCGGCACGACGTGGTCGATCTCGCCGGCGATCAGCAGCAGCGGAGCGCGGTCGGCGCGGGCGTAGTCCACGTGCGTGACGCCGCCCTTCTCGTTCAGCACCGAGAGCACTCCTTCGAAGAACACCCGGTTGTAGGAGTTCACCGCGTACTCCTCCCAGAGGGCATCGGATGCAGCGCGGGGGAGGTCGTTGCCGAAGGTGAAGTGGAAGTGGCGCTTCGACAGCGCCTTGGCGCCGTTCCGTCCGAAGGGGTTGGCCAGGATCGGCGTGCCGGTCCAGAGCGTGGAGAGGGGGAGCGCGGTGACCCCGGCGGTCTGCCCGGGGGCGACGCCGACGTAGGCGACGCCGAGGCCGCGGTCGGCGAGCATCTGGGTGATCACGCCGCCGAACGAGTGGCCCATGATGATCGGCTTCACCGGGAGGGCGCGGATGATGCGCTCGTAGTGGTCGGTGATCTGCTTCAGGCCGATGCCCTTCAGTGCCGCGGGGTTCCGGCGGATGTCTTCGACCGTGCGGTCGTCGATGCCGGGCCATCCCGGGACGATGACCTCGTGCCCCTGTGCGCGGAAGCGCTCGGCCCACGTGTCCCAGCTCTTCGGCGTCATCCAGAGTCCGTGGATGAGGACGATCGGGGTCTTGGTGGTCTCGGTGCTGTTCATGATTTCTTCTCCAGTTCTGGCCCCCGCCCTGTGCGGCTGCCGTAGTATGATAGTAGACCGATCGTTCTGTCTACCGCAAGGACTTTCTCGAAATCGAGGAAAGTCGCCCTCCGGAGGCAGTGGATCGGATGCGACGATGAGAGGAGACATCATGGACACCACGACGAAGCGCCCCAGCCCCGCCCGCGCGCGATTGATCGACGCCGCCTCCCGCCTCTTCTACGAGGAGGGGATCCACGCCGTCGGGGTGGACAGGGTCATCGAGCAGGCGGAAGTCACCCGCGCGACGCTCTACAAGCAGTTCGGCGGCAAGGAGAACCTCGTCCTCGCCTACCTCGGAAACGAGGACGCGATGCTCCGCGGGATGTTCGCTGAGGCGGGGGCGGCGGGTGCCGACCCCGACGGTCTGCTCGCCGCCGTGATCGACGGCATCGCCGCCGACATCCGTCATCGGCACACACGCGGCTGTCCGTTCATCAATGCGGCGGCGGAGTATCCGGATGCCGGTGGTGCCGTGCGTCGGCTCATCGGTGAGCATCGGGAGTGGTTCCGCGCAACCCTGCAGGCCGTGGCCGAGGGAGCGGGACTGGAGAAACCGGCCGACGTCGCGGCATCCCTCGTCCTACTGCGCGATGCCGCGCTCGTCGGCGGGTATCTCGACGGCGACGACCGCGTGACACCTGCTTTCGAGCGCACCGCGCGGTCGGTGATCGACGCTCACCGGCCGCGCTGAGTGGCGCACTTCGGAGGGGATCTGCAGTTCGGAGGACGGATGCCGCAGCACGCACCCTCCTTTGTGCGGATCTCCTCCGAAGCGAGCCACCGGTCCTGAAACCGACTGGAATCTGTGACTGGAGTGGCCAAAGTGGTGCGACACGCCCAGTAATTGCTCAAAACCCGCGAAATGACGCGGAAATGTGGGCGGTCGTTGATACATTCGAGGCGGTCGCTAGACCAGGAGCATCCGCTCCAGAACCCACAACGATGCGACGGGATCTCGTCGCTGGAGGAGTGACATGGCTGACAAGTCCATCACCAAGACCGAGCTCGTCGCGAGCATCGCAAGCGCCACGGGCCAGAGCCAGGCCACCGTCTCCGGTGTCCTCGACTCGCTCTTCGCCACCGTCTCCGACGCTGTCGCCAAGGGCAGCAAGGTCTCGATCCCGGGCTGGATCTCGTTCGAGCAGGTCGACACGGCTGCCCGCACGGGCCGCAACCCGCAGACCGGCGCCGAGATCAAGATCCCGGCCGGCAAGCGCGTCAAGGTGACCGCTGGCTCCAAGCTCAAGGCTGCCGTCAAGTAATTCGACGCACCTTCACGAAGGCCGCCGCCCCTTTCGGGTGGCGGCCTTCGGTGTTCCCGGGCGGTCGGCCAGGGCGGATGCCGCGGCTTAGGCTTGAGGGGTGAGTTCCCGCGCCGAGACGACCAGTGGGTCCTCGGCGTATCGACTCGCCGGGATCGCGATCCTCGTGGTCGCGGCGGTCATCGCGACCGTGATCGCCCTGGCGTTCGGAGGCGGGGCGAAGCCGCCGCTGCTGCAGGATCCCGGGCCCTTCGTGCTCTGGGGCACGCCCATCGCCAGGCTGGTCATGAACATCGCCGGCGCCGCGATGCTCGGCTCTCTGGTCCTGGCGCTGTTCGCGCTGCGTGCCGGTGAGCGGCCGTTCGACGCGGCCCTGAACATCGCCTCGGTGGGCGCCGCGGTCTTCACCGTCGCCTCGGGGCTCGCCGGCTTCCTCGCGTTCATGGCGGCGTTCAACCCGAAGCTCAGCATCGAGCGCGAGTTCGGCACCCAGCTCGGGCGGTTCCTGCTCGACCTGCCGCTGGGCCAGTCGTGGCTCATCACCACGATCTTCGGCGCCGTCATCACGGTGCTCGCGTTCGCCTGGCGCACGTGGACGCCCACGCTCATCACGGCACTCCTGGCCGCAGCATCCTTCCTTCCGCTGGCGACACAGGGGCATGCGGGAGATCTCGCCGGTCACAACGTCGCGGTGAACTCGATCCTGCTGCATATGATCGCCGCCGCGGTCTGGCTCGGCGGACTCCTGCTTCTCGTTCTCCTGCGCGGTCGTGATGACGTCGACACCCCGCGGCTGGTGGCACGGTACTCGTCGCTCGCGATCGCGGCCTTCGCGGTCGTGGCGGTCTCCGGAGTCACGCGGTCGATCGTGGCGGTCGGCAGCTGGGACGCGCTCTGGACGACTCCCTACGGCGTGATCGTGCTCGCGAAGATCGCGCTGCTCGTCGGCATGGGTCTGCTCGGCGCCTGGTACCGCACCCGCCTCATCCCGAAGCTCTCCGGGGAACGGGCCACGCGCTGGTTCTGGATGCTGGTACTCGGCGAGGTCGCGCTGATGGGCCTGGCATCCGGTGCTGCCGCTGCCCTGGCACGCACGCCCCCGCCGACCGGTGAGACCGCGGCGTTCGTGCAGACTCCCGCCGAGATCCTGACCGGCGCGACCCTGCCGCCCGAGCTCACGCTCGAACGCTGGTTCACCGCGTGGAACATCGACGTGCTCTGGCTGGTCGCGGCCGGCTTCGGGCTGTTCCTGTACGTGGCCGGCGTCGTGCGGCTGCATCGCCGCGGCGACCGCTGGCCGATCTACCGCACCGTCTTCTGGGTCCTCGGGATGCTGCTGCTCGTCTGGGTGACGGGCGGGCCGATCAACGCGTACCAGGAATACCTGTTCAGCGTGCACATGCTCGGGCACATGATGCTGTCGATGGCGATCCCGCTGCTGCTCGTCTCCGGTGCACCCATCACCCTCGCCCTCCGCGCCGTGCGCAAGCGCGACGACGGCACGCGCGGCGGTCGTGAGTGGATCATGTGGGCCGTGCATTCCCCGGTCGCCCGGGTGCTCACCCACCCGTTCGTCGCCGCGGCGATCTTCATCCTGTCGCTGTGGGCTTTCTACTTCACCGATCTCGTGCGCTGGTCGATGTTCGAGCACCTCGGGCACGAGTGGATGGTGATCCACTTCCTGCTCTCCGGCTACCTGTTCGTGATGAGCCTGATCGGTGCCGACCCGGTGCCGTATCGGCTGCCCTACCCCGGCCGGCTTATCACGCTCATCGCCGTCATGGCCATGCACGCCTTCTTCGGCATCGCGATCATGATGCAGGAGGGGCTCATGGTCGCCGACTGGTTCGGGTCGATGGGTCGCGACTGGGGTGTCGACCCGATGGCGGACCAGTACATCGGCGGAGGCATCGCCTGGTCCATCGGCGAGATCCCGACCCTGATCCTTGCGATCACCGTCGCGATCCAGTGGAGCCGTGACGACACCAAGGTGCAGCGCCGCAGCGACCGGAACGCCGACCGCACGGGGGATGCCGAGCTCGAGGAGTACAACGCCAAGCTCGCCGCCCTCGCCGAGCGCGATCGCCGGGCGGAGAGCCGTTAGTCGGTAACCGGCTCGTCGGGTGAGCCCACCCGGATCGACGCGGAGCCGTCCGGCAGGATGACGATGGTGCCGTTGACCTGGAACGGCACGTCCTCCGACACCTCTTCGACGGACCCGTCGAAGAGGGACTGGATCTCCACGTCGACGTGGGCGACGGCATCCGTCGTGGGAATCTGCCAGTTCCCGCCGTCGGGGACGACCGCTACCTGCGGCTGCGCGGTGATCGACCACTTCGGCGGCGAGGTGATGCGGTTCCTGACCTCGAGGCCGAACGGGCAGGCGGCCGGAAGCAGCACCTCCTGCGTCGTGCACTGGGTCAGGAACTCCTCGACCCGTTTCTGCACGACCGCGACGAACTCGTCGGTCGGTGTCGTTTGAACGTCGAGCGGCGTGACGGCGAGGGGCGTGTCGGCGAGCACGCCGTTGCCGGAGGATTTCGCGATGGCGGTGTCGACCGTGAACGAGTAGAGGCCGGGGGTGAACACCAGCAGGGGCAGCGGATCCAATGCCGCCGCAGCCACCCCGTCGGCCGATACCTGGCGCCGGTCGACCTCGAAGCCGTTCACTGCGAAACGGTCGGCTCCGCGCACCGTGAGCTCGACGACCGCCAACGGGCTGGTCGTGAAACGCCAGTTCGGTGTGACGCCGGCCCAGCCGTCCTGCTCGATCAGGAAGGTGCTGCTGCCCGCGTGGCCGGCCGCCTGGTAGCTGACCGTCACCTCCGTCTTGCCTTCGGCGGACTTCTCCGACTCGATCGCGACGTCGGTCAGCGGGGCGAGTGCGGCGTGGCGGAGCAGGGCCTCGGATGCTGTCGCGTCGATGCCGGCCGCCTCGAGGGTTTCGCGGTCGACGGCGACACCGGGGATGCGCAGCGCGTCGGCCGCGCGTCCCTCGGAGAGCAGATCAAGGTAGCGGGTCACGAACGCCGAGGGGCCGTAGAACTGCTGGTAGAGCGTGGCGCCGCCGGCTCCGAGCGCCGCGAGCAGGAGGACGCCGACGAGGGCCAGCATCGTCAGATCAGCGCCGAGGCGGGCGCGCCGCGGCGCCGCTTTCTCGACCTGCTGCATGGCGTCAGTCTAGGAGGGCGTCCTGGGACGACGCCGAGCGTCGGCGGCGTGCGACGGATGCCGGGACGTAGCATGGGTGGGCGTCCGTGTCCGTCCGCTTCCCCGTGAGAGAACCGTGTCCCTTCCCGCCCTGTCCGAAGAGCAGCACGAGCTGTTCCGGCTCATCGAGGACACCAGCGAGCACGTCTTCATCACCGGACGCGCGGGCACCGGCAAGTCGACGCTCCTGCAGCACTTCGCGTGGAACACGAAAAAGCAGATCGCGATCTGCGCTCCGACCGGCGTCGCGGCGCTGAACGTGGAGGGGCAGACCATCCACTCGCTGTTCCGTCTGCCGATCGGCCTGATCGGCGACGCCGACATCGACCAGAACGACGCCACCCGCCGCATCCTCAATGCGATCGAGACGCTGGTCATCGACGAGATCTCCATGGTCAACGCCGACCTGATGGATGCGATCGACCGCTCGCTGCGGCAGGCGCGGGGGAGGCGCGGAGAGCCTTTCGGCGGCGTGCAGGTCGTGATGTTCGGTGACCCGTATCAGCTGGCGCCGGTGCCTCCGCGCGGTGACGAGGCGCGCTATGTGCAGGATCACTACCGCTCGTTCTGGTTCTTCGACGCGAAGGTGTGGGCGGGCCCCTGGACGGGCTCCGGTACCCGTGCCGAGTCCCACGGGTACGGTTCTTCCGACCAGGACGGCCTCTTCGCCGTCGACACCCGGGCCGAGCTGCACGTGCGCGAGCTGGTGAACATCCACCGGCAGTCGGACGACGGCTTCAAGGCGATGCTCAACGCGGTGCGCTACGGCCGTGTGACCGCCGAGATCGCCGGGGTACTCAACGCCCAGGGCGCCAGAACGCCCCCCGATCCGGAGCCGGGCGAGGTGCCGATGATCACCCTCGCCACCCGCAACGACATCGTGAGCAAGATCAACAGCCAGCATCTCGCGGCCCTGCCCGGCAAGGAGCAGACCGCACGCGCCGAGGTCAGTGGAGACTTCGGCCGAGGTGAGGCGTCGCTGCCCGCGGAATCGGAACTGAAGCTCAAGGTCGGCGCGCAGGTCATGTTCCTGCGCAACGACACCGCGATGTCGGGAGAGCCTCCGCGCTGGGTGAACGGCACGATCGGCACGGTGGTCCGCATCCTTGGCGGCGCGGTGCGGGTCGACATCGACGGCGAGGAGGTCGACGTCGAGCCCGCGGTCTGGGAACGGTTCCGCTACGCGTACGACCAGAACACCAAGAAGCTGTCACGGGACGTGGTCGCCGAGTTCACGCAGTTCCCGCTGCGCCTGGCCTGGGCCGTCACGATCCACAAGTCGCAGGGGAAGACATACGAGCGCGCGATCATCGATCTCGGCTCCGGGGCCTTCGCGCCCGGCCAGACCTATGTGGCGCTGAGCCGGCTGACGTCGCTCGAAGGCCTCTATCTGTCGCGGGCACTTCGTCCCCGCGACATCCGGGTGGACGAGGACGTGCGGCGGTTCATGCGGGAGGCGTGGCTCGCGAAGTCGACCCCGGAGCTTGGTCCCTGAGCCTGTCGAAGGGTCCGACCACCCCCGGTCGTTGAGCGAGCCGCAGGCGAGACGAAACGTGCCCGACGACGCGTTTCGTCTCGCGTAGACCTGCACTGAGCGAGCGAAGCGAGTCGAAGCGTCGCTCAACGACCGGGGGAGTTTCAGGCGGCGACGCGGGCGCGGTCGAGGTCTTCGAAGAGCTCGGTGTTGAAGCGGTAGGCGAGGAGCACCTCGTCGATCACGCGCTCGCGTTCGGCGTCGTCCCACGGCGCCGCGTCGAGCTGCTCGCGGTAGACGTCCTTGAACGCCGACGGGTCGGCGATGTCGTCGAACAGGTAGAAGCCGATGCCGTTGGTCTCGAAGCCGAAGCGGCGGGCCATGATGCGGCCGATGAAGATGCCGCCGGAGAGATCACCGAGGTAGCGCGTGTAATGGTGCGCGACGAAGCCGCCGGCCCAGGTCGCTCCGACCTGGCGGATGCGCTCGACGTAGCGCTCGGTGGTCGGCAGCGGCGTGATGCGCTCCCGCCAGTCGGGGCCGAGCAGGAATTCGAGGTCGGCCTCCAGTGCGGGGAGGCGGGTGAGCTTGTCGCTGAGGAACACGGATGCCACCGGGTCCTGCCGCATCCGCTCGCCTGCGCCCTCGAGTGCCTCGTAGATGAAGTAGTGCTGTGAGACGAGCGAGATGTAGTCCTCGCGCGAGCCCTCGCCCTTCAGCAGGTCGGACATGAAGCCGGCACCCTCGCTGCGGGAATGCGACCCGGAGGACCGCTCGCGCAGGGCCGCGGAGAAGGAGAGGATCTCAGGCATGCGACCAGTGTAAGGCTTACCTAACCTCGGCGGTACCCGCAGTTCCGGCTAGGCGTGCGGGCGGGGCTCGATCCCGAGACGGGCGCAGGCGGCGTCGTACAGGGCGACGACCTCGCGCCGCACGGCGGGGCGCTCATCGATCGGTCCGCCGGGCCAGGCGACGCGCAGCTCGGAGATGGCGCCGTCGCGGGTGATGTCCCATACGCCGCCGTCGCCGTCGAAGCCCGTCATGACGGCATCCGTGATGGCGGCGCCGGAGGGTTCTGCGAACGCGCGTGCGATGAGCATATTGTCGTCGGTGTGATCACCGTTCATGTGGCGGAGGACGGCGGTGATCACATCGGCATCGAAGGCGTGGGGCACATTCACACCTTAGGTGCGCGCGGAACAGCGCATGCGGATGCCGACTTTCAGCATCGGCGTTCTAGACTCGGGAGACACGTCTTCCGGGGGTACTTTCCATGCAGCATCTCTCGTCGCGCCGGTGGCGCGCCGCCATGGCGAGCGCCGTCGTGCTCGGTCTCGCTCTCGTCGGATGCTCGCCGGAGGCGTCATTCACGTACACACCGCCCGCTCAGGCCGAGGGCGAGCTGCCCGATGACACGGTCGCCGCGATGCAGGCGGCGGTCGACAACGCCGTCACGGCCTCCGGAGCCTCCGGAGCCATCGTCGGCGTGTGGGTTCCGTGGAGCGGTACCTGGGTGACCGCGAGCGGTACGCAGGAGCGCGGGAGCGATGCGCCGCTCGACACCGACATGTCGTTCCGCATCGCCGACGTGACGCGACTGATGACCTGTGACGTGCTCTATGCCCTCGCCGACGAGGGGACCGTCGAGCTCGACGCCAAGGTGCCGAAGTACGTGTCGGGCGTCGCCGACATGCAGGACATCACGCTTCTCGACCTCTGCAACGGCACGAGCGGCGCAGGGTCATCCGAGGCGACCGTGAAGAACGCCTGGTTGAACACCCCCGATCGCGTCTGGGCGCCCCTGGAACTCGCCGGCTTCGGTCTGGGTCGTGAGCGGGTCGCGGCGCACACCACGTTCCGCGATTCCGATTCGGGCTACCTGCTGCTCGGGCTCGCACTGGAACGCGCATCCGGGATGTCGGCCTCGGAGCTGATCGCCGAGTACGTCACCGAGCCCCTCGGGCTGCCGAACACGTCGCTGCCGAGGGTCGCCGCCGCGCCGCCGTCCGCCGGGCCGGTGATGAACGGACACTTCCTCAACGCCGTCGAGGGCGGGTACAACTGCGCCGCGCCGGTCGACATCACGACGCTCTCGTCGAGTTCCGGATTCACCGACTCCGGTGTCGTCTCGACGATCGCCGACCTCGGCCGGTACGCGCAAGCCGAGGCCGCCCAGATTCTGCGCACCAAGGAGGAGCCCGACCGGTTCGGCTCGCCGCTCCCGGTCAGCGCGACCGACCCGTCGTGGTACCAGGCCACGGGCGGCGCCTATCTCGTCGGCTCGCTGGTCGGGCAGCACGGGTGGACGCCCGGCTACGCGACATCTGCCTACTCCGACCCGGCGACCGGGTTCACGGTCGCGGTCGTGCTGAATGATTCGACGGGCGGAGCGCTGTTCGCGCAGGCTCTCTCCTGGGAGCTTGCAGCCATCGCATCGAAGTCGCCGGCAGCCTCCGGCCAGACCGCGCCGGAGTTCGGGCTGCCGTTCACGGCGGAGCAGTACCACCAGTCGATCGCCGATTACGCGCTCACCTGCGTCGCGCCTCCCGTGGAGTGATCCGACGCCGATCCGGCGAGGCAGATGGGCAGACCGAGGGGACGGCAGCGATGGCGATCATCGACAACGCGATCTACGTGAACGGCGTCCGCACCGAGAATCCACAGAGTCTCAGCGAGACGTTCGAGCGGATGCGCGAGCGCGGCGGCATGAGCTGGATCGGACTGTATCGCCCGAGCGAGGAGGAGATCCGCGCGGTCGCCGACGAGTTCGGCATCCATGCCCTCGTCGTCGAGGACGCGCTCGCGGGGCATCAGCGTTCGAAGCTGGAGCGCTACGGCGATGTGCTGTTCATGGTGCTGCGTCCGGCGCGCTACCTGGACGCGTCGGAGGAGGTCGAGTTCGGCGAGGTGCACGTCCTCGTCGGTCCGGATTTCGTGGTGACGATCCGGCACGCGGAGTCGCCTGACCTCGGACGCGTCCGCCGGCGGTTGGAAGGCGATCCGACGCTGCTCGCCCACGGCCCGGAAGCCGTGCTGTACGCCATCCTCGACGAGGTCGTCGACGAGTACGCGCCCGTGCTGGCGGGTCTCGAGAACGACATCGACGAGATCGAGAGCCAGCTCTTCGAAGAGGATGTGGATGCCACCCAGCGCATCTACGACCTGGGACGAGAGGTCATCGACTTCCAGCGCGCGACGCAGCCGCTCTCCGGGATGCTGGACGCGCTGCTGCGCGGCTCGGACAAGTACCGGGTGAGCGAGGAGTTGCAGAAGTACCTTCGCGACGTCCTCGACCACACGCTGCGGGTGACCGATCGCGCCACGACGTTCCGCACGGTGCTGGACAACGCCCTCACGGTGGAATCGACCATCGTCGCGCGAAGGCAGAACGAGGAGATGCGGCGCATGACGGAGCTGAGCATCCGTCAGAACGAGGAGGTCAAGAAGATCTCCGGCTGGGCGGCGATCCTGTTCGCGCCCACGCTCGTCGGCACGATCTACGGGATGAACTTCGACTACATGCCCGAGCTGCACTGGGCGCTCGGCTACCCCATGGCGATCGCGCTGATGATCGGCATGGGCTTCGGGCTCTACGCGATCTTCAAGCGCAAGGGCTGGCTGTAGCCGGGTCTTCAGTGCCGAAGCAGCGTCCTGGTCTGATCGAGGACACTGTGGAGAGCTCGCGACGCCGCCGCGGCATCTGCCGGGTCGACGCTCGCCCAGATCGGGGCCGTCAGCTCTCCGACCTCGCGGCCGATCTCGGCGACCAGGTCGGTGCCCGCCGGAGTCAGTGCTTCGTCGACGACGAGCCCCCGTCGTTCGAGCGTCGCCAGGAGGTCGGTGGCATCCGAGAACTGCGCTCCCTCGCGGAGGGCGTCAGTCATCTCGCCCACGCCGTCGAACTGCGAGATGAGGCGCAGTGCGACCCACTCGCGCTCGGACAGCCGCCGGTCGGCCAGCACAGTGTGCAGGAGCGCATTCAGCGCCTTCTCCGTCTGTCCGATGAGTTGAGAGCCGAACGGGACCATAGTTCCTCCTAATGGTTGGGAAGACCAACGATATCAGAATCGTGGGTGGGTCCAACGACTAAGTTGGGACGATGGAACGTCTCGACGGCCGAGCGACGTGGCAGGTCAGCCGCGCGCATCTCCGCGCCCACTCTCTGCTGCAGGAGCTGTTCGCTGCAGCAGGAGCCCGCGCTCACCACTACCGGCTGCTCGCCGCGGCCGAAGCAGCGGGCGGCGTCAGCCAGGCGGAACTCGGTCGCCTGACGGGCCTCGACCGCAGCGACGTCTCGGTCGCACTGAGTGCCCTCGCAGAGGACGCGCTCATCGCGCGGGCCGCGCACCCCACCGATCGGCGGCAGAATCTCGTGTCCGTCACCGCGCGTGGACACGCTGAGCTCGTGCGCCTCGACTCGGTCGTCGACCATGCGCAGACACTTTTCCTGGCACCGCTGAAGGAGGGCGAACGCGAGGTGTTCCTCGACATGATCACCCGGTTGGGCCGCGCGTCCGACTCGGGCGCGTGAGCGGGAGCCGTTGGCGGGAACCCGTCCGTCGTTGTCCGATGCGCGTCTTGCGAGCCGAAGGGCTGGGGCGGAAGCTGAGCGGATGAGCGCATCCTCTGCAACCGCCCTGCTCGTCATCGACGTGCAGGAATCCTTCCGCCAGCGGACGGACGACTGGGCGAGCACCGCGAATCCTGCTGTACTCGACAACGTCGCCCTTCTCGTCGATCATGCTCGGCAGGTCGGCGATCCGGTCGTGTGGGTCACGCACTCCGAGCCGGACACCGGGGGCGTTTTCGATCCTGAGCGCGGCTTCGTGCGCGTGATCTCCGAGCTCCGCCCGAGAGACGAGGAGACCGCGGTGACGAAGACGACGATCAACGCCTTCACGTCGACTGATCTTCAGGAGAGGCTGAAGGATGCCGGCATCCGGCGGGTCGTGATCTGCGGCATCCGCACCGAGCAGTGCTGCGAGACGACGGCGCGTATCGCAGCCGACCTCGGATTCGACGTCGAAGTCGTGACCGACGCCACGACGACCTCTGCCATTCCGGCGGACGGCGTGCTCGCCGCGGTCTCCGGCGACGAGATCATGCGCCGTACCGAGAGCATCCTCTCCGCGCGCGGGTTCGCCACGATCACCGACACCCGCTCGCGGATCGCGGCGACCGCAGCAGCCTGAGTCCGGCGCCTCAGGCCGTCTCGTCGTCCTCCGTCTCGACGCCCGGGCCAGGACCGGGGCGAACAGGAGCGTCGGGTGCGATGTCGATGCGGGTGTTGCCGTCGTGCTCACTGACCTCGATGCGCGGGGCCGCGTCGGCCTCGGTGGCGTCCGGCGCGGCGGTCAGCTGATCGTGACGCTTCTCCTCGCTCGTCATCTCGTCTGCGGAGCTGGTCATCTCGTCTGCGGATCCGTGCTCAGGCGTGGTCATGGTTCTCCTCCGTGGTGTCGGTGTGAGCGGTCTTCGTGGTCGCGGCGCGTTTGCGACCCCAGCGTGCCAGCAGGTACAGCACCACTCCCACAGCGAGCAGTATCGCGCCGAACAGCCAGACGATCGGCCGTTGCTGGGTCAAGAGCAGGATGCAGGACGCGATGCCGAGGACCGGCACGAATGTCCAGACGCGGAAGTGATCCTGCTCCACGTGGTCTCGTCGCAGCACCAGCACGGAGACGTTCACGCTGAGGAAGACGAACAGCAGAAGCAGGACGACCGTCTCGGCCAGGGTCGCGAGGTCGCCGACGAGGGTGAGACCCATCGCGACGAGTGTGGTGGTGAGGATCGCCACCCACGGCGTCTTCCGGTTCGGCAGTACGCGGCCCAGCGCGGCGGGCAGCAAGTCCTGCTCGGCCATGCCGTAGGTGAGGCGGCTGACCATGATCATGGTCAGCAGCGCGCCGTTCGCGACGGCGACGAGCGCGATCAGGCTGAACAGCCAGGAAGGGATGCTGACGCCGGTCGCCTCGACCACGGCCAGGAGCGGACCGGACGATTCCTGCAGTTCGGATGCCGGGAGGGCGACGGAGCTCGCGAGGCCCACCAGCACGTACACGGCGCCGGCGGTGGCCAGGGCGGCGAAGAGGGCGCGAGGATAGGTGCGGCGCGGGTTCTTCACCTCTTCGATCATGTTCGCCGAAGTCTCGAATCCGACGAAGGAGTAGTAGGCGATCACGGCGCCGGAGAGCACCGCCATCCCGACGCTCGTTCCCTCGGGTGCCTGCGTGACGCGGGACACGTCGCCGCCGCCCCCTCCGACGAAGATCGCCACGACGGCGATCACGATCACCAGGCCACTGAGCTCGATGGCCGTCATCACGAGGTTGGCACCCATCGACTCGCGGATGCCGCGTGCGTTCAGCAGCGCGACGACGGCGAGGAAGGCGATCGCGACCGGGATCGCGGGGAGGTCGATGAAGGTGGCGAAGTAGTCGCCGGCGAAGGCGAGTGCGAGCCCGGCGGCGCTGGTCACTCCCGCGGCCAGCATGCTGAAGCCGACCAGGAACGACACCAGCGGATTGCGGAAAGCACGTTCCGCGAAGACGGCCGAGCCGCCGGCGCGCGGGTACTTGGTGACGAGCTCGGCGTAGGAACCGGCCGTGAGGAGAGCGAGCAGCAGCGCGAGGAGCATTGGCGCCCACAGCATGCCACCGACCTTCTCGGAGAGCACGCCCATGAGCGCGTAGATGCCGGCGCCCAGCACATCTCCCAGGATGAAGGCGAACAGGAGAGGGCCGGTGATGGCTCTGCGCAGGCGGGTCGGATCCTCGGTCGCAGGCGCGGTCTCAGTCGTCATCCTGGAAAACTATGGGCTGCGGCGATCTGCGGCGATGGGGTTGACAGGAAGCCCTGGTTTCGCCAATGCGTTCAGGGTTTTCACAGCATCGCCGCCGGAACGGATCAGATCCGCGACCAGATCCGCGGTCTGATCGCGACCGGAGCCCTCGGTGCAGGGGAGCGTCTGCCCTCGGTGAGGCAGCTCGCGCATGACCTCGACGTCGCCCCGCGTACGGTCGCGAAGGCGTATAAAGCCCTCGAGGTGCAGGGCATGCTGCAGACCAGGGTCGGTGCGGGCACGCGTGTGGCGGACAGCGCATCGCTCACGCCGGTGCGCGTGCTGGAGGCTGCGCGCGCGCTGTCATCCGTCGCGCAACAGCACGGTCTCAGTGCGGACGACGCGCAGCGGATCCTTCGCGCGGTCTGGTGACCGAGCGCGATGTCTCAGGCGCGGTCGTCGCCACCGTCTGTTCCGTGACGCCGGTCGTAGCTCAGGGACAGGACGTCTTCACCGCTGGATGCTTCGGTCAGGGTCCAGGTGGATGCCTGGATGCCGCTTTCGAACAGCTGCTTGCCGCCGCCGAGGATGTGCGGGAAGACGGTCAACGACAATCGGTCGAGGGCGTCCGCGGCCAGGAGAGCCTTGATCACGCTCGCACTGGCGAAGACGACGATGTCGCCACCCGGTTCCGCTTTCAGCCGCGCGACGACGTCTGCGGCGGGTTCGTCGAAGACGCGGGTGTTCGACCATGGCGCGGACTCGAGCGAGCTCGAGAGCACCACCTTCTCGGCATCCCTCATCCAGGCGCCATAGGCCCGGTCGCGGGAATCAGCGCTCGCATCGTCGGCAACGGTCGGCCAGTAGCTGAAGAAGCCTTCGGCGTTCGTGCGTCCGAGGAGCGCTGTGGTCGCAGTCGACCACAGATTCGTCAGGTGATCACGGGCCGCATCGCTGACGGCGTACGGCATGAGCCAGGCCATGTCGGTCGGACCGTCGGGGCCCTGGTAGTAGCCGTCCATGCTCACGGCGATGTTCGCGACGACGCGTCGGTCAGTGCTGGTCATTTCAATTCCCATCTTCGGATGCGTTCTGAAGGATCAGGGCGAGCCGGTCGAGGCTCTGGTTCCAGCCGAGTTCGATACCGGCCACGAACTCGGCGGAGGGCACGGTGGTGTCGTCGATCCTCAGCCGCACTTCGAACTCGGTACCCGAGTTCCCTGCCTCGATGAGCCACTCGTAGTGACCGCTGAACCCTTGGCTGCCATCGAGCAGTTGCGGTGAGAGGACGAAGGACAGGCTGCGGCCCGGCTCGACCGCCTCGATGGCCCCGACGGCTTCTCCGATGACGCCGTCGCCGCCGGCCCGGTCGTCGGTATCCGTGTAGACCTGTCTCACGCGCTGGCCCGGTTGCGTTCCCCATTCCAGCTGGGCAAGGCGAAGATCGGTCGGGGCCCACCATTCAGAGACGAGCTCCGGCTCCGTGAGGTGGCTCCACACCGTCGACGGTGTGGACGCGAGCGTCCGTCGAAAGACGTATTCCCGTCCATCGGCCCAACGGGTCCGGTCGGCGGCCAGAGTCTCGGCGTCGACGGCCGCCGCGTGCTGGTCGAACATGGCGCGAGAATGACGAGCGAGCTCGGCCACTCGAGCGACCTCCTCTCCGAGCGACCGGAGCGCCTCCGGCTCGAGCGCGTAGATCCGACGCTGTCCGCTGCGTCGGGAAGCGGCGATCCCCGTCCGCTCCAACGTCTGCAGATGCTTGCTCGCCTGCGGCTGCCGCAACCCGGTCAGGTCCGCCACGATCCCCACCGAGCGCGGCCTTTCGGCGAGGAGGAGGACGATGCGCCACCGTGCGGCATCCGAAAGTGCATTCATCTGATCGAGCATGAGCTAAGTATTCGCCGAAATGAATATTCGCGTCAAGGACTATTTCACGACTCCCTGCTCACGCACGGGTCATATCCCTCGCTCCTCTCCTCCGAGCAGCTCGAACAGGCTCGAGAAGCCCTGATCGCCGTGGCCGTCCGCGATACGCCGATCCATGAGTCTCTTCACTTCGCGCATGCGGACCGCATCGATGCCGAGCGACTCGCGGTGCCCGATCAGGTCGTCCATGAGCGCAGCCTGCACGTCGAGAGAACCCAGGTCCGGTCCGTATTCGCCGCTCGCCACTGCCGTGCCGAAGGCGTTCACCAGCGGCACGTAGCCACCGATCGAGCCGGCGACCCGCTCCGCGAATGCGGCGACGTCGACCCCTTCCTCTCTCACGAGTCTGAACGTGTGCAGAAGCCCGATGAGGAACTCGTACCCGACCGCGACCTGCGCCAAGAACTCCACCGCGGCGAGTCCCGCGTCCTCGCCGAAGTAGGTGGCCGTGCCCAGCACTTCGAGCGTCGACCGATGCGCCTCCCACGCGTCGCGGTCGCCGCTGAAGGACAGCATCATGGTCGGTGTGCCCATATACGGCGGGTCTCCCATGAGCCCGCCGTCGAGAAAGCTCGCGCCGCGTTCGTGCGCCCATTCCGCGTTGCTCCGGGCCTGAGCAGGCGATCCGCTGGTGACGTTCACGAGCGCTCGACCGGCGACGGCGCCGTCGATCGTCTCCCGCACGGCATCGACCGCGGTGCTGTCGAGCAGGCAGATCACGACGAGGGGGCTTGCGGCGACGGCATCCGCCGCGGTGTCCGCCACGGAGGCGCCGACCGCAGCCAGCGGCTCCGCCTTGCTCGCCGTGCGGTTCCAGACGGTCGTGCGGTATCCGCGTTCGAGGAACGCCTTCGCGATCGCCGACCCCATGTTCCCGAGGCCGATCACGGTGATCTGGCTGTCCGATGTCATGTCTTTGCTCCAGTCGTGGCGTTGTCTAGTTCGCGGTGTTCTGCTCGTCACCGGCTCGCAGCCCGATGCCCCAGCTGGCTCCGCGGGCGATGAAGACCCCGAGCACGGTGACGCCGGCGAACACGAGCATGAGCAGGCGGGCCGACCCGACGATGTCGGGCATGGCGAGGTTCACGAGCACTCCGGCCATCGCCGCGCTGAATGCGCTCGCGATGATGAACACGGTGTTCACGGCGGCGGCGGCTTTGGCGCCCTCCTCTTCGCCTGTCGTGCTGCCGAGTGCCGCGACGGTCAGGTGCGGGAAGCCCAGGCCGATGCCGGCCCCGGCGATGAAGAGAGTGACGAACCACAGTGCGATGACGAGGATCGACGGCCCCTCGTGCTGGAGCAGCCCGTAGGCGGCGAGACCGAGGGCGACCACCAGCGGCCCTGTGGTGATGAGGGCGCGACGGGATCCGATGCCGGACGCGTTGGCTGTGAACACCTGGGTGATGGACCACCCGAGCGAGAGGGCTGCACCCAGGAGCCCGGCCACGAAGGGTGCAAGCCCGCCGATCTCCTGTCCGAACAGCGGGATGAACGCCTCGGTGCCGATCGCGAAAGCGAGAACGGCGACAGTGAGGTACACCCAGCCGAGCGACGAGCCGTGCGCGAACGTGACCCGGGGCAGGATGCCGCGACTTCCGCGCTTCTCCTGCCGGAGGAACCACATGACGAGTGCGACGCCGACGATCAGCGCGATCGCGGTACCGAGACCGGCCGGGACGACGCTCGCGATGCCGACGGCGGCAACACCGCCGGCGAGGAGGATGAGGGACGTCCACGGGATCGACTCGCTCGAACGGCCCCGTGCGGTGCGCGGCAGCGCACGGACGACGACGATCCCGATGAGGGCGGAGACCACGGCGAGTCCGACGAAGGTGACGCGCCAGGCGTCCAGCTGTGCGAACACTCCGCCGACCACGGGACCGACGATGTTCCCGACGCCCCACATGGCCGAGACCAGGGCAGCGCCGCGCGCCCAGAGTCGCTCGGGCAGCGCCCGCTGGATCAGGGCATAGCCGAGACCGGCCAGCAGGCCGCCGCCGAGACCCTGCACCGCGCGACCGAAGAGCAGCGCCGACATCCACGGGCTCGCCGCGCAGAGCAGCGAACCGAGCGCGAAGAGGCCCAGTGCCAGCAGGTAGGCACGCACGGCGCCCTGCTGCGTGAGGATCCTGCTCACCAGCATCGCGCTGACGACGGAAGCAAGGAGGAAGGTCATCATCGTCCAGGCATAGAACTCGGCACCGCCGATCTCACCGACGATCGTGGGGAGGAGGCTCGTGGTGAGGTACACATTGCTCGCTTCGAGCAGCACGCCGCCGGCGAGCACGGAGGCGATGGGGGCGTAGCGGCTGCCGAGCAGCTCGCGCCAGGTTCCACCGGATGCTGTCTTCTGCGGGGACTGCGTCATCGATCTTCCTTCTCGGCGTCAGGGGAGGTTCTCGCCTCCGCGGCGCCGATTCCCGGCGACCTTCCGCCACGGTATGACCTCAAGTAAGCTTGAGGTCAAGAGGAAGGTCGAGATGTCTCTGGAACCCGATGACCTGCTGGCGATCGGCGAGGTGACCCGGCGCACCGGCGTTCCGGCATCCGCTCTGCACTTCTACGAGCAGCTGGGGCTCATCGCCTCGACGCGCACGCAGGGCAATCAGCGTCGGTATCGCCGGCATATGCTGCGGCGCGTCTCGTTGATCGTCGTCGCGAAGCGACTCGGCATCCCGCTCAGCGATGTGCAGGAGGTCTTCCAGAGCCTGCCGCTCGACGACCCGCCGTCGCAGCGGGACTGGCAGAGGGTCGCGAAGCTGTGGCGCACTCAGCTCGAGGTGCGGCGCACACAGCTCGACCACCTGCAGCGCGAGCTCACGGGCTGCATCGGTTGCGGTTGCCTCTCGCTCAAGGCGTGCCGGTTGCTCAACCCGGAGGATGCGCTGGGCATCGACGGTCCGGGACCGCGCCGCATCTGACGCCGAGGGTCGGCTTCTCAGAGCGCGGTGTCGGGCAGCAGCGGACGCATGAACGTGCGCTCGTAGCGGATCACGCATCCGCTCTCGTCGCGGATCCGGTCAGCCGCGACGAACTCCGGATCGACGCCGAACCTCTCGCGGTACGTCTCGTACTCCGCGAGGGAGGGGAAGGTGAAGAGCGCCAGCGCTTCGTCGCTCTTGCCCTCCGACGGGAGGAAGTAGCCGTGGTGGATGCCGCCGTGCCGGGACACGAGCTCCATCCAGGCTTGGGCGAACTCCTCGAACGCCTCCGTCTCGACCGGGTCGATCGTGTACGTAACGACGCAAGTGATCACGGGGCCACGATACCCGCGCCGGAGACATCGAGGCGGCGGTATGCCGTGGGATCCGCCGCCATTCCTGCTCGGCGGACCCCGCGTCCGGACTCAGTCCGAGCCGGTCACTCGACCCTTGCGACGAGCGACGGCGACGGCATCCGAGGGAATCACCAACGTGGCGCGTGTCGCGTGATGGAGCACGCTTGCCGACGTGCTTCCCAGCAGCGTGGCCCTGATGCCACGCATGCCGCGCGAGCCGAGGACGATGATGTCGACGTCGAGCTCGTCGGCGGCGTCGACGATGACCTCGGATGCCGTCGCCAGCGTCGAGGACACCATCGGATGAGCCTTCAATCCCAGTTCCTGCGCCAGTTCGGCCCCGCTGCCGGCGATCTTCTCGGATGCGTCCTGCGCCGCGGCGTCGAGCCCGTGCAGCTCATCGAGGACGGGGTGACCCTGCAGGTGCGCGGCGAACCCCTCGGTCGGCTGGCGAGCGTAGAGGATCACCGCTTCCGCGCGGGGGAAGAGCCGGGCGACGGTCTCCACGGCGCTGCGCGCATCGGATGATCCGTCGAAGGCGATCAGGAGTTTCGGAGTGGACATGCTGTGTTCCTTTCAGTCGGGCGGTCGGGAGTGTCGATCGGATGCCGACGCCTAGGCCTGGACGGAGTGCGCCGTCGTGTGCGTGGACACCCGCGGCCTTCTCATCGCTAGACCCGTGACCACGGCTCCGATCAGGGCGAGGATCGCCGCGCCGATGAAGGCGGCGGAGTACCCCTGGGTCAGTTCCACGCGAGACGGATCCGTGCCGGAGATGCCGTAGACGACAGCCGTGAGCACGGCGAGTCCGAGTGCGGAACCGATCTGGTAGCTGGTGCTCACGAGCCCCGAGGCCACGCCCGTCTCCGCGGGCGGTGCGGCGTTAATGGCGGTGCCGAGCGAGGGGACGAAGGCCAGCGACATGCCGAGAGCGGCCACGAGCGAAGCGGGCAGGACATCGACCGCGTAGTTGCCGTCCGGTCGGACGAAGGCGAGCCAGGCGAGCCCCGCCGCGAGGAGGAGAAGGCCGCTGACGATCAGCGCCTTCGCGCCGAACCTCTCCTGCAGCCGTGGTGCGAGAGCGACCATCACGAGGACGACCAGGCCGGTCATCGGGAGGAGTGCCGCACCGGCGGCGAAGGCACTCGCACCGAGCACCTGCTGGAGGTAGAGGTTCAAGAAGAACCACATCGAGACCCACGCGGCGCCCAGCAGCAGCTGTGCACCATTGGCCGCTCCGAGCATCGGAGTGCGCAGCAGGCCGAGTCGAAGAAGCGGGTTGCGGCTCCGGGCCTGGATGAGGAAGAAGATCACCAGCAGGACGATGCCTCCGGTCAGCAGGCCCAGGGTGGACCAGGTGAGCCAGCCGACCTCCGGTGCGTTGACCACGGCGTAGACGACGGCGGCGAGCCCGCCCGTCACGGTGAGCGCGCCGACGATGTCGATCGATCCCGACGCCTTCCGCACGGTTCGGGGGAGCGAGGTGGCCGTGAACGCGAGTACGAACAGCGCGATCGGGACGGTGATGTAGAACACCCACGGCCAGCTGACGTACTCGGTGAGCACGCCGCCGAGGAAGACCCCGGCCGTTCCACCGATCGGGGCCGCGGCGCCGTACACCGCGAACGCCTTCGGCAGATCGGAGGTGCCGCCGAAGAGCATCATCAGCAGGGTCAGCGCGGCGGGGGCGATGAGTGCGGAGCCGGCCCCCTGAATGGCGCGGCCGGTGATCTCGAGTCCGACATTGCCGGCGGCGCCGGCGAGTATCGACCCGGCGATCAAGACGATCCAGCCGAGTACGAAGATCTTGCGGGCGCCGAAGACATCGGCGAGGCGACCGCCGAGCAGCAGCAGGCCGCCGAAGGCGACCACATAGGCGTTGAAGACCCACGACAACGACTCGGGTGTGAAGCCGAGCTCCCGTTGGATGTCGGGGAGGGCGACGCCGATGATCGAGGTGTCCATGATGACGACGAACTGTGCTGTGGCGATCAGCACCAGGCCGAGCCAGCGCTTCGCAGGCGTTATGGGCGGGTGAGACATTGTGATTCCTCCTGAGGGTGGCCGGAGTGCCGGACGAGGAGTAGCCTATACCTATAGGGGGTATGGGTGTTCCGAACCGCGATTCGGAACGACTGGCACGGAATAGCTCCCCAAGGTATAGAGTTAGTACAGATACCCAGTAGGGGTATCTGACGAGATGAGGATGACATGGCGACGAACGAGTACCAGGTGACGGGCATGACGTGCGGGCACTGCGAGATGTCGATCCGCGAAGAAGTCGGTCAGGTCGCCGGCGTCGAAGACATCCAGGTGAGCGCCCAGACCGGGATGCTGGCCGTCACGGGGTCGGCGGAGATCGATGACGCACAGGTCCTCGCGGCGGTCGAGGAGGCCGGCTACTCGGCGGTGCGATCGTCATGAAGACCGGCGCACGCCTGATGCTCTATGGGCTCGGCCTGGTCGTCGCCTTCGGCGGTGCGTTCGGCATCGCCGCAGCGGTGGTACCCGGCGACGTCGTCGCCGGATGGCAGAAGGGGAGCGAGATGGACGAGCACGGAGAAGGACACGAGGCGGAGCCTGAGGCACCGGCACTCGCCGGCGCGCTGAAGGGACTCGCGCTCAGTATCGACGGCCACGTCCTGTCGCCGATCGACGCTCCGGCGGTCGTCGGCGAGGCCGGAGAGCTCAGCTTCCAGATCCAGGATGCTGCAGGGAAACCGGTGACCGAGTACACCACCGCCCATGACAAGGATCTGCACCTGATCATCGCGCGATCCGATGGCAGCGGGTTCCAGCATGTGCACCCGACTCTCGACGAATCCGACGGGACCTGGTCGGTGCCGTGGCAGTGGGAAGCGGCCGGAACCTATCGCGTGTTCGCCGACTTCACCCCGGGCGGCGAGGACGCAGCGAACCTCACCCTCTCCCGCACCGTTCAGGTGGCGGGCGACTTCACTCCGGTCGAGTCGCAGCCGAGTCAGGTCGACGAGGTCGACGGCTTCACGGTCTCCCTCGAAGGAGACGTGGTGGCCGGGTCTGCGAGCGAGCTGGCGATCACCATCACGCGCGACGGTCAGCCCGTGACGACGTTGGAGCCCTACCTGGGCGCGTTCGGGCACCTCGTCGCCCTGCGCGAGGGCGATCTCGCCTTCCTGCACGTGCACGCCGAAGGTGATGAGCCCGAGGCCGGCGACACGGCAGGGCCCGAGATCGTGTTCTTCGCCGAGGCTCCGACGGCCGGTCGCTACCTGCTCTACCTGGACTTCCAGGTCGACGGCGTGGTCCGGACGGCCGAATTCGTGGTCGACGCCGCTCACGGCGACGAAACCGCCGATGAAGGTGACTCGCACTCAGGCGATTCGCACTGAGCATCCGCTCTTCGCGCACCCACCAGACGCAGATCAGCAAGAGAAGGAACAGCAGCATGAGCACAACAGCTCCCCAGACCGCGGGCGCCGGCGTCGAATTGGAGATCGGCGGAATGACCTGCGCCTCCTGCGCGATGCGGATCGAGAAGAAGCTGAACAAGCTCGACGGCGTCACGGCGACGGTGAACTACGCGACCGAGAAGGCGAAGATCACGGTTCCCGAGGGCTATGACCCCGCAGCGCTGATCGCCGAGGTGGAGAAGACCGGCTACACGGCCGTCATGCCCGCCCCCAAGGGTACGAAGAAGCCGAGCGGTGACGCCGAAGAGGCCGACCCCGAGCTGCGCTCGCTGCGCAACCGGCTGATCGGGTCGATCATCCTCACCGTTCCGGTCATCGCGATGGCCATGATCCCCGCTCTGCAGTTCACGTACTGGCAGTGGGCGTCGCTGGCGCTCGCCGCACCGGTGATCCTGTGGGCGGCGTGGCCGTTCCACCGGGCAGCATGGATGAACCTTCGTCACGGCACGGCCACGATGGACACGCTCATCTCCATGGGCACCTCGGCCGCTTTCCTCTGGTCGCTGTATGCGCTGTTCTTCGGCACGGCAGGTACACCGGGGATGACGCATCCGTTCGAGTTCGCGTTGGCACCTTCCGACGGCGCGGCGAACATCTACCTCGAGGTCGGCGCGGGCGTGACCATGTTCATCCTCGCCGGACGCTACTTCGAGAAGCGATCGAAGAAGCAGGCAGGGGCGGCTCTGCGCGCACTGCTGGAACTCGGTGCGAAGGAGGTGTCGGTGCTGCGCGGGGGCGTCGAGGGGAAGATCCCGGTGGAGGACCTGCGCGTGGGCGACGAGTTCATCGTGCGTCCGGGCGAGAAGATCGCCACGGACGGGGTCGTCGTCTCCGGCACATCGGCCGTCGACGCATCCATGCTCACCGGGGAGTCCGTTCCCGTCGAGGTGGCCGAGGCAGACGCGGTCATCGGCGCCACCACGAACGTCGGGGGACGACTCGTGGTGCGAGCGACGCGAATCGGATCCGACACGCAGCTGGCGCAGATGGCCCAGCTCGTGGAAGACGCGCAGACCGGCAAGGCCGAGGTGCAGCGCCTCGCCGACCGGATCTCCGGGGTCTTCGTGCCGATCGTGATCGTGATCGCCGTCGCGGCACTCGGGGGCTGGTTGGGAGCCGGCTTCCCGGCGACGGCGGCATTCACCGCGGCGGTCGCCGTGCTCGTGATCGCGTGCCCGTGCGCCCTGGGGCTGGCGACGCCGACCGCACTGCTGGTCGGCACCGGTCGCGGCGCGCAGATGGGGGTGCTGATCAAGGGGCCCGAGGTGCTGGAATCGACACGCAAGGTCGACACCGTCGTGCTCGACAAGACCGGCACCGTCACCACCGGCAAGATGATCCTGGTCGACGTGGTCGTGGAACCCGGTACGGAGCGTGCCGAGCTGCTGCGGTTGGCCGGGGCTCTGGAGGACGCCTCCGAGCACCCGATCGCGCAGGCCATCGCCAAGGGCGCGACGCAGGAGGTCGGTGTGCTCGCCGCCCCGGAGGACTTCGCGAACATCGAGGGCAGGGGCGTGCAGGGCGTCGTGGACGGGCACGCGGTGCTGGTGGGCCGTGAGTCCCTGCTGGCCGAGTGGTCGCTGAAGCTGAGTCGAGAGCTGGCTTCCACGAAGGCGCGCGCAGAGGGCGAGGGCAAGACGGTGGTCGCCGTGGGCTGGGATGGTCGGGCGCGCGGCATCCTCATCGTGGCCGACACGGTCAAGCCGACCAGCGCAGAGGCGATCGCGCAGTTCAAGTCGATCGGCCTGACCCCGGTCCTGCTCACCGGAGACAACGAGGGGGTCGCACGGCAGATCGCCACCGAGGTGGGGATCGATGAGGTCATCGCCGAGGTGCTGCCTGCGGACAAGGTCGACGTCGTCCGCCGCCTTCAGAGCGAGGGCAAGGTCGTCGCGATGATCGGCGACGGTGTCAATGATGCCCCCGCCCTCGCCCAGGCCGACCTCGGCCTGGCGATGGGAACCGGGGCGGATGTCGCGATCGAAGCATCCGACATCACCCTCGTGCGCGGCGATCTGCGCAGCGCGGTCGATGCGATCCGGCTGTCGCGCAAGACGCTCGGAACCATCAAGACGAACCTGTTCTGGGCCTTCGCCTACAACGTCGCGGCGATCCCCGTCGCGGCGCTCGGAATGCTCAACCCGATGCTCGCGGGCGCGGCGATGGCGCTGTCCAGCGTGTTCGTCGTCGGCAACAGCCTGCGCCTGCGCGGGTTCAAGAGCGTCGCCAGACCGTGACGAACCCCCACAGCCCAACCCCACCTGAACACGAAAGGGAATCACTCATGACCGAAGACCTCCAGGCACCCGCCAGCTGTTGCAGCACCAGCGCATCCAATCCCCTCGCTGCCGGGAACGGGCGTCCGAACCTCCTCGGAGGCTCGGACGATGAGATGACCACGTGCCCGGTGATGATCGGCAGCCCGGTCAAGAAGAAGGATGCGGAGGCCGCCGGTCTGTACCGCGACCACGAGGGAGAGCGGTACTACTTCTGCTGCGCCGGATGCGGACCCGCTTTCGACTCGAACCCCGCCAAGTACGCAGCGAACATGGCGTAGCCCTGGCGAGGGGTTCGCGGTGGACCGATGGAGCGACCAGCTCCACCCGCCACAGCGCACTCGCGGTCGCCTGCGCGAAGCCGAAAGGCTCGCGCATGACGGCCGGTAGTCTGTCGAGCGACCCACTGGAGCGTAAGGAACACACGATGTCCGAATCCCCCGATCCCATCGAGCAGCCCCATGGCTACATCACGGACAAGGACGGCTACCTCAAGCGCATGAGGCGGATCGAGGGCCAGGCTCGCGGCATCTCGAAGATGATCGACGACGAGAAGTACTGCATCGACATCCTCACCCAGGTCAGCGCGCTCACGAGCGCGCTGGAGGTGGTCGCACTGGGACTGCTCGACGACCACCTCAAGCACTGCGTCCTGGATGCGGCGAAGCTCGGCGGGGATGAGGCGGCCGCGAAGATCAAAGAGGCCAGCGACGCGATCGGACGCCTTGTCCGCTCCTGACCGGATCCGAGACCGATAGCGAGCACCGAACCTTCGTCGATGACGGCATCAACTGCCTCATCGCGGGGTTTTCGGCGCGCCCAGCAACCGTTGAGACAGGAGGCCAGAGATGAATGAGAAAGCACCGATCGACCGCCGCGGCACTCGGGCCGCGCCCTTCGACCCGACGCGCGCCGCCATCGCCAGAACGGTGACGGAGAGCGCCGCGATACCGACGTTCACCGTGACCGCGACGGCCGATGTCGGCCGGTTGCTCGCCGGGCGGAGTGAGTTCAATCGCGCGATGAGGCCGAGTGGAACCAAGGCCTCGGTCAATGCCTTCGTGGTGCGGGCGGCTGCATTGGCGCTCAAGGCGCACCCGGACGCTCCCTCGACGGGTAGCGGCGGCTGCGCGAGATCGACACGTCCGCGAGCAACGCGATCACGTTCTGTCAGGGAAACTTCGCCCTGATGACCGACGACGTGCCGGCGGCGATCCGGGAGTTCGGTGCGGACGACGCCATCGCCTTCGTGCACTTCCGTGACCTGCGGGGGCACGGCCGCCGACTTCGTGGAGACGTTCCACGACGACGGAAAGACCGACATGGCGGAGTGCATGCGCGCCTACCGCGACGTCGGGTTCAACGGCCCCCTCCGACCCGACCACGTGCCCACCATGGCGGGCGAGGCGAACGATCGCCCCGGCTACCAGGCGCTCGGACGACTGTTCGCGGCGGGGTACATCCGCGGTCTGCAGCATGTGGTCTTCGGACATCCGGCCGCGAGATCTTGATCGGGTGAGGCGCGAGACGATCGGCTTGTCTTGGTTTGGCCGTCAGCGTACCGAGCCCCGATGAAGGTCATGAGCATGGGTCAATGATGAGGAAGCCCCGGCGGACCTTGCGCAACAGGGAGTCGCTCGGCGTGTCCCCCGAGCCCCTCGGTCTCGGGCTTCGTAGGGTCAGGTATGCGGTGGTTCGAGCGGGGAATAGGTGCCACGGTGTCGGATGTGCCTGGTAGCGTGAAGGATCTGAGACGGTGGGGAGCCTTCTTGGACTACTGTGACGATCGAGCAGGAGCGCCAGCTAGGTCGGATTTCGTTGCGAGTTGTTGGCAATAGGGGAGGATCGAATGGTCTACAGGAAGTTTCTGGCCGCGAAGAAGTACCGTACCCGAAGGGCCCTCACGTCAACGCGCGAAGTTAGTGCGCGCCCCGACACGGCGGGCGATCTTGAAGCACGCCATGAGCACGTGCTACAGAATATCGCGAGCCTAAACTCAGCCAGCGCGGTCCCATTGGATGCATCAGCAACGAGTTTTCATGTGGGCGCTGAAGTGGCCCCTTATAGTGACAGCGATATTTACAGTTTGCTCCGTTAGTGCAGATCGGGGTTTCAACGCCGACCAAGTCTGAAGCGGCCGGACTGGGAAATCTCGCAGCCATTCTGCATCGTGACCGACGTTGGATCTTGCGGCGCGTCGAAAAGCTTCAACTACTCGACGACCATACTCTCGAGCGCAGGATCACCTTCGACATCGATCTGGATGCGCTGCGCGGCCATGTCCGTGCGGCGGACCTAGAGCCGCAAACCTACATCCCGGTCCCCCTTCTGCGATTAGCCAAAGCGCCACTGAAGGACATCGATATCGTCGACGGGTCAGGAGCCGTCTGCCCACTCTTGACCCGACAGCAGGACTCGCATCTCGTCGCGGCGATGATAATGCATGAGGCCACTGGGTTGGAGATTTCGGGCGAAACAGCTGAGCAACTCTTTAACATGGTTCGCCACCACTCTGGCGAGCTCTTCGACGAGATCCCTGATATAGCGTTCGGTGAGACCACCACGTCAGAGCTCATCCCGTCCATGAGCGCTCACACACGTGCGACTTGGCAGCGCCTACTCGAGAACTCGAAGATGCTAGCTCAGATGTTCTTCTACTCGCGAAACTTTCTGTTCCTTCCCCAGGTGAGTCTCTCGAGCGAGAAGAGCGTGGAAGTCGTGAAAGTCCGTCTTCTGGAAGACGTGTCTGCCGACGTGCATCAACCGGCGAAGAGCTTCTCATTGGAAGCCTTCGGACTGGCTCCATCAAGGCATACGGTCACGGTTGGTGGCCTGGGGTTCGCTCAAAGTGACCATGTGCGCATGAATGCGCCTAGCGACTCCTTCATTCGCTCTGCTGAATTGAGGAAGGCGGTCACTGATCCACTACTAGAGCAGGAACAGGACCAGGTCACCGACGGACGCCTGCACAATGGTAGGCTCGCGCCCCTTGACCGCGTCGCGTTCTATCGAACGGCCGCCCCGATTGGCCAGCGGCTTCTGACGATTTGGCTAGAGCCTTCCCGCGGTGTGTTCCTGCTTCCTGGTTTCCTGACAACCGCTCTGCTGGCATTTTTCCTGCTGTGCGCAACGTTCCTCCAAGCCACCGATAAACGCTTCTCAGACTCTCCTCTGCAATTCGGCTATGACTCCGCGAAGCGCCTTTGGGAACAGACATCGCAAGTATCCCCAAGCTCTGACTCGGCCGTCACGCTCTTAGTGCTTGTTCCCTCGTTGGTTGCGATCTATCTGACGAGGCGTGACGAGCACAAGATCGTGACTCGGCTGATGGCAGTTCCGCGTTTTATGGTGATGATCTCTGCGGCTGGTGCCATCGCCTCTGCGGCGGCAACCAGTGCCGCTGTCGCCCCCGGACTTCTCTTCGTGATCTACCTCGTATCGTCGTTGGTTGCTACCCTCGCTGCGGGCATGCTGCTCGTACCGCTGATACGCGTTTCTTGGTTCCTTTCCAGAAGAGGGCATGCTTCTTCGCCAGAGGTGGCACGCCACACGTCTTGACGGCCGGCGGCTTCAGCATCGCAGGAGCTCCACCACTGCGTTGGGTCAGCTGACCCGTGACCGCGACGGGACGGAGCGGAACGCACAGCTCGCGACCGGATCAGCCTCGACGGTGGAGATCGACGGCGTTAGCGAGCGGGTACGGTCGCAGCATGACAATTGCGCCTTTCCGCCGCACGCTCCTCGTCGGGTTCGGCAAGCTCGCCGCCCGTCTCGCGCCGCAGCTGCTCGTCGACGGCGGCGAAGTATTCGCCTTGCGTCGCAGCGACAGCGAGCTTCCAGAGGGCGTCATCGGCGTCCGCGCAGACCTGACAGCACCGCTCGAGGGGCGGCTGCCCGAGGTCGACGCGATCGTCATCACGCTTCCGCCTCCTGGGGGCGTCGAGGGCTACCGGACCATCCTCACCCACCTCGCCGCCGCGCTGCCCGAGACTCCGGCGCGCACCGTCTTCGTCTCCTCGACCGGCGTCTTCGAGGGTTCGGCATCCGACCACCCGATCACCGAGCAGGACGAGCCGGCGCCGGCATCCGATCGCTCCCGCGGGCTGTACGACGGCGAACGCGCGGCGATCGAGCTGTTCGGGGCGATCGTCGTGCGACCCTCTGGGATCTATGGTCCGGGCCGAGGCTTCCTCCTCCGGCAGGTGCGGCAGCACGCGACGGTCAACCATCGCCGGCGCACGAATCGCATCCACGAGGTCGACCTGGTCCGGGCGCTCGATCTGCTGCTGCGGATGCCGGAACCCCCGGCGCTGGTGCATGCGGTCGATGAGGCTCCGGTTCCGCTCGGCGAGGTCGTCGCCTACATCGCCGGTGAGCTCGGGCTTCCGGTGCCGCCCGACGACGCGTCCGCCGAGCCGACGGGCTTGGTGCACGACGGGTCGCTCCTGCGTTCTCTGCTCGGCGCGCTCGAGTATCCGACCTACCGCGAGGGGTACGACGAGATGCTCGCGCGCGAGCCTCGGGCCTGAGAACCGGGCGAAGATGGAGGAGCGCATCCCTACGCCCGAACCGACAGGAGCACCCATGTCACTCGCCTCCACCTTCGACGCCATCGAGGTCGAGCACCTTCGTCGCATCGGCGGCATGAAATGGTCGATGTTCCCCGACACCGTCGGCGCGTTCGTCGCCGAGATGGACTTCGGCGTCGCGCCCGGCATCTCGCGGGCGCTGCACTCCGCGGTCGATCAGGGTCTGTTCGGGTACCTGCCGGCATCGCTGTCGGATGAGATGTCCGCGGCCACGGCCGAGTGGCTGCGGGATGTGTACGGCTGGGCGGTACCGGCATCCGACGTCCATCCGATCGCCGACGTGATCCAGGGTCTCGAACTCGCGATGGAGCACTTCTCGCGGCCGGATGCGCCCGTCATCGTTCCGACGCCCGCCTACATGCCGTTCCTCTCGGTGCCGCCGGCAGCGGGGCGCGAAGTGATTCAGGTGCCGATGACGGTGACCGACGGCCGCTACGCGCTCGATCTCGACGGCATCGACGCCGCGTTCCGCGCCGGCGCGAGTCTGCTGATCCTCTGCAATCCCTACAACCCGGTCGGGCGCGTCTTCACGCGCGAGGAACTGCTCGCGGTGAGCGAGGTCGTCGAGCGTCACGGTGGCCGGGTGTTCTCCGACGAGATCCACGCGCCGCTCGTCTACGCCCCGGCGACGCACGTTCCGTACGCCTCGATCTCGGATGCCGCCGCCGCGCACACCGTCACCGCGACCTCCGCGTCGAAGGCATGGAACCTGCCGGGGCTCAAGACCGCGCAGATCATCCTCACGAACGAGGCTGACCGGGCGGTCTGGGAGCCGATCGGCATGATGGCCTCGCACGGCGCGAGCAACCTCGGCGTGATCGCGAACACCGCCGCCTACCGCGACGACCGCGCCTGGCTCGCCGAGGTCAAGGAGTATCTCGACGGCAACCGTCGATTCCTGGGCGAGGCCCTCGCCGCGCGCATTCCGGAGATCTCCTACCGCGAACCCGAAGGCACCTACATCGGCTGGCTGGACGCGCGACCCCTCGACCTCGGCCCGCAGCCGGCCGAGTTCTTCCGCGAGAAGGCGGGTGTCGCGTTGACCGACGGCTCGGCCACCGGACTGGCCGGCGTCGGCTTCATGCGCTTCGTGTTCGCGACTCCACGCCCGATCATCGAGCAGGCCGTCGACCGGATGGCGGAGGCGCTGGCTCGACGCTGATCGAACGGCCCGGTTCTCAGCTCCGGTAGTCGAGCACCACCTGCAGGGCGGCCTCGGGCGACTGGTCCAGCATCTCGAACGCTCCCGGTGCCTCTTCGCCGGAGACCGTGTGCGTGATGAGCGACAGCAGGTCGAGCTTCCCGTCGCGAGCGAGCTCGAGCGCGGTGGTCGACATGCGCAGCTCATTCCACCGGTGCTGGAGCGCCGGCGCGACGCCGGAGATCTGCGACCCGATGACCGAGACGCGGTTGTGGTGGAACTCCTCGCCGAGCCGTACCGGAGCCGCCCCGCCCTGGAAGAAGCCGCCGACGACGACGCGCGAGCTGTAGGCGGCTGTTCGCACGGCTTCCTGCAGCGCGTGATAGCTGCCGCTCATCTCGATGACGACGTCGGCACCGCGGTTGGCGGTGATCTCGCGCACACGCTCGGCCACATCGTCCGCGACCGGGTCCAGCGTGAGCGAGGCGCCCAGACGCTCGGCGAGCTCGCGGCGACCCGGCACCAGATCGACCGAGACCACTCGGGCCCCGTTGAGGCGCGCCAGCTGCGCCACGATCTGGCCCGGAACACCGGCGCCGAACACGACGACGGTCTCGCCGACGTGGATGTCGGCATCCAGGATCGCGTTGAGGGCGATCGCACCGATCTTCGCGAAGATGCCTGCGACCGGGTCGAGCCCGTCGGGCATGATCCGTTCCCTGACCCACGAGGCGGGGCGGACGACGGAAGAGCGGTGACCCCAGGTGCCCCAGACGAGGGTGCCGACGAGGTCGGCATCCGCTTCGGTGCCGACCTCGGCGACCCGGCCGACCTCTTCGTAGCCCCACGCATCCAGCGGATAGGCGTGCGTCGACTCGCCGGGCACGAACAGCCGCCGCTCGGCATCCCACTCGCTGTTCAGGTACGGGTTGCTGCCGCGGTAGGCCGTGAGCTCGGTGCCTGCGGAGATGCCCGAGTACAGCGTCTCGAGGCGCACCTCTCCGGCTTCGAGGGGAGCGTCGTCGACGTCGATGACCTCGGCGACACGCGGGGAGGAGAAGCGGACGAGGCGTCCCATGGTCAGTTCCTTTCGGTGGAGCGTGAGGGGGAGTCGCCGGCCGGATCGGCGGCGACGAGACGGAAGAGCAGCGCCTGCTCCGGGTAGAGCATCGGAGCCTGCAGGCCGACGGTGCCGAGAACACCACCGCTGACTGTGGGGGGAGCGGTCCACCAGGCGGGCGGACCGCCGGCGACCTTCACCAGAGCGGATGCCGAGAGCTCGATCGGTTCGATCCGATACGAGGCGTCCTCCCGCAGGCC
>JAESFY010000147.1_pt1 | contig 32383 bp, 34 predicted proteins | sample 9266201 | NCBI WGS metagenome assembly JAESFY01 (sample SAMN14515071, study PRJNA621656) | algae metagenome | isolation source: Nodosilinea sp. WJT8-NPBG4 and co-occurring heterotrophs from soil, lower... | place: USA: Pinto Basin, Colorado Desert, California | collected 2006-05-27 | reverse complement strand
TCCTCGTCAATCTGGTCTCGGGCCTGATTGCCTACGCCTACCATCCCGATAAGCCCTCGTTGGGTATTCCAGATTTTGAGCTTAAAGCCTTGCCACAAGCTGCTTTTTAGCTGTCGAACTCAGGTTGTGCAGGTTGCCCTGCATCGAGATAGCCGACTGCTACCTCTGACAACATACCCTCGACCTGCTGTGCCTGGACAAACTGCCACGCCTGCTCCGGTTGATTTTGCCGTAAATAATATCTAACAATGCCGATCATCACACCGTTACGGTTGGGGTCCGACTGCGCCAGCTTGATGGCCGCCTCTAAATTGCCTGCCGCTGCATGGACGCTTGCCATATTTCCCAGTGCCCCCTGCCGCTCGTTGGTCGGTTGAATTTCCTCGACAATCTGCATGGCTCGTTCGAAGTCGCCGATTTCGGCATAGCCAACGGCTACTCGACTCAACGCATCTACATCAGCTCGACCATAGCTGGCACTGGGGACAATGGTTTTCCCAGCCTGGTAAGCTTCTGCCAGTGTTGCTATGGCTTTGTCGTTTAAATCCATTTCTTGGTAAAGGAGTGCTGCATCGACCAATTGAATCACGTTGTCGACGGGGAATGGGGAAGAGGGACGGTTGCGAATTTTGGGAAGGGTCTGATCCAAGATGGTGATCGCCCGATCATTCTCGCCCAACTCCACAAATTGTTGTGCCGTCCGAAGGAGCGAGTGCTCCTGCAATGAAGCCGTTTCAGGGTCGTCGGTGTCCAAAGCTGCCGCGCTCAGAACGGCCTGTTCGAGTACTGCTTTTGCAGGTTCACTGTGCCCCGCTAAAACCAGTTTTTCGCCCATAACGTTCAATATTTGTGTTTGGTAGTAGGCACCGTCAATCTTTTGCGCTTGGGCGATCGCTTCTTTAATCGTTTGTGTCTGAGCGATCGCTTCCTTTAGTAACTCGTCCGCTCGCCGGGATTGTCCTACGTCCAACAAATCAATTGCAATCTCCGACAGGGCATTTGGGTCACCCATCCCACTAGCTAGCGCGATCGCTAACTCAAATTGCCCCTCATCGGACAATTCCATAGCGCGGTTCATTAACGATTCGGTCGGAGAGGTGGCACTGAGGCTACATCCGGTTGCCCCTTGAGCACGGGCGGTTTCAATTGCCTCTGTAACCCGTCGTTTGCCCTCTGCCTCCTGCCCGCTCAGCCAATAGCTACCCGCTACCTTTGCCAGAGAATTTGCTTTGAAGCAGGGTTGCATTGCCTCTACGGCCTCTAGTGCTTGCTCGGAAACGGTGGTTGCCTGTTGCGAGTCACCCAGCTTTGCATATTGAAAGGCGATATCTGACAGTAATCTGGCTTGCACATCGGGAGCGGGTAGGGCGATCGCTTGCTTCGGGGTGAGCATTCCAAGAGCGGGCAGAGCAGACAGGAGGAGAAGTTTGGCACAGAGCACGTTAGATTTCATAGTGACTTGATAGGAATAGGAATTTTGAGTAAGAGGCTGTTATCTGAAAACGCACCCTTGATGCTGAATTAGGCTTAAAACGATGAAAAAAGCCATTTAAGCAACCTTTGAAACAGCCATAGGATGAGACTGTAAAAGGCAACATTAAGGGCAAATGCCCCAAGCTCCGCATAGAAATAATCTTCTGGCCCGACCTTGCCCCAACCACCTGTGGGCGAACCGCTTCCCGCATCTTGAACAAAGGGCAGGGGAAAACCTGCCCTTTGTTCGCCAAACATGCACTGTCTAATTTGGCAGGATTGAGCATCTGTGCAAAGTGTTTCACAATGAGCAGGCTGTTTGTAGCGCAAAGAGGCAATTGTTAACCCTATTGCATCAAGATGATTATGGTAATCTTGATTTCTTTACGAGCTAAAAGGTTCCTGCTTGTCGTTAGGGACTGACTAAGGATGCGATCCGGATGTGGATAACTTTAGTGCTACGCAACCTAAACCTACCTTACCTGATCTAACCCCAACTCTTATTGAGTTTTCATCGTGGATAGTCATTCAAGAAGCTTTACCCTAGTCACAGGTAGTGAATTCAGATCGACTAGATACATTTGATATATAAGCCCGTTCTCAGCCTTCAGATTGGTCACGCAACCTGCGGGCATGTTCCTGACGATCAGTTTTCAATTGCTTGGGTGTTGCTTTGATTAAACCAGAAACACCCTGTTTAACCACAAGATAACTGCTAGTTAATCTTCATAAAGATGCGAGCTGAGAAGAGTTTATTCTAGCTGCTATTTGCCATTGGCTAAAGTTTCTGCCCTGCGTTTACGCCAAATGCCCATGCCCAATCCCAGGAGCCCTGGCAATAGGGCTGGAGTAGGAATCATGGCAGGATTGTCCTTAACATCGCCTTCAATTGCAAAATATAGCCCTCCAGCAAGCCTGCCCCAAGGCTCTGTGGCATCAAATCTAAATTGGGCACCTCCTTGAGTAATTCGAGTCCATCCCCAATTGTCATCAAGATCAGCACTGGTATCATTCAGGATTGATAATAGATACCCTCCTGAGTTGAGGCTAAAGGGATTAGATAGGGATAGGGTATAGAAATACACATCATATTCTCTAATATCTTGATACCCCTGAATACGTTGCACAGAGTAGCTGACATCGCCACTCAAGGTTGTCAGAGGGGTCGTATTTATCAATCCGTCGCCATCAACCCCTTCAACATTAAATAAACGGACTGAGAAGTTGTCGGTAGACGGAGTACGGGTGTTGCTAGGTCCGTAAGCTCCACTCCAAAGGATGCGAGTAATGGCAGTATTAGCATTTAAATCGAATCCTTCCCCAAACTCTGTTGGAGTTTCATTATCGAGGTCACCATCAAGAAATCCCACTACTTCTAGTGACCGGTTGTCGACTAGAACTGCCGCTTTCACAGGGGCATTTGCAACTAGGATGGATAGGAAGGCACTTGCGACGATCGAAGTACAGAAAGTATGCCCCAATACATTCGTCATTTCAAAAACTCCTAATTACAGCGGTTATTAATCTTTCAAGGCGCTAGCTTGCGATGTTCCCTGCTTTCTCATTGAGGAAGGATGACTATCAAGAGACTGATAATGCGATCGAGTTGAAGTGGCAACAGAGGCAGTATAGATTTCTGCCCCGTGTACAAGTGTTTAAACGCGACGTCTTTATGTAACCAGGAAAAATACTTCCATGCTTTAAAAAGCTTCATAAACTTATCTTGAGTTGAATGCTGTTTTCTTTTCTAGACAGTCCACTAGGGTGTGATCTTTGCTTTTCGTCGTTCTTAAGGGATTGCATAACAATCTAACGTAAGACACCGACGGAGTTAGTAGGTTGAGTTGAGCTAGCGTAGTGGGTTCGGAGCCAAATCTTTCAGAGCTTGTTGAGTTTTCTTCGTCAACCCAACCTACAGGAGATTTGCGATCGCTCTGGGCACACGAATGTTAGCTAAAAGGTAGAGAGTTAGCGTGTAGGGGCAGCCGCGCACTCTGGCACAGAGTTACCGGGTCGTGAATCTGAATTCGCCCGGTTCTCACGACCGTTCCGTAGACGCCGCCATTGTTGTCGTTTAGCTGCACAGCCGCCTTCAAGACACGCGGCGCTTGCTCTCCCGTCTCCGGATCGAGGTTGATTATCACGCACCGTTCGTTTCGCTTTGTGACGTACACGGCTGGTCCGGACTCTTCTTTGCCAAACACCAACGTGCTCCCGACCCAGTTGTCTTCGGCAAAAGTTCCCTCTTCGCCACCATCAAGCACGATATTGGCTCTGAAGCGCCTACTATCGATGCCAACTCCACCTTCGTGACACAAGTGCGCGACGGTCGCCGAGCTAATTACAGAGCCCGTTGCATCGTCGAAGATTCCGTGCTGCAGGTGCATCATCTCGACGCGCCTGCCAAAGCGATCGCTAACCTCACGGTTCAGTTCTTCGCTCAACAGCTCAAAATAATCTCCGGATGGTGTCAGGATGTGGGTTGGTTGTGGCTTATCAGACGATTTCTCAAGTCCGCAGGGCTGATAGAGGATTAACTGCGGTAGTCGACTTGCCGTCAACCATGGAGATCCACTGTTGCTGTCGGGGCGGCAGAAAGCAAACCGGCGATCGCCAAGTAATCCGTGCCAGTCTAGAAATGCTGACTCCATCGGTGTGCCCGCCATCGACTTGACTGGATAGCCCACGAGTTTGCTTACACGTCCAAGTTTGATTGCCACGTGTCTTTCTCCATCTAACTCATGATTTAATGCTGCCGCGCTACCACTTCTGTGCCATCTACTTTTTGACTATCGTCACTTACAAAAGCCAGCATTTATTGAAGCTTTCGTTGCCACGTTGAGTGTGGGGCGTATTTCTAAAGACTAAGAATGAAAGGCGAGATTTTTTTGCTGAGAAAAATTAGTACGGAGTGCGAATTTGCAGTACTTGTTGGGTTACTCTGCGAGCTGGCAAAGCCTGTGCAGGCTCAGCCCAAGCTACAGCTGAGTTTGAATGTGGATGTTGCGATCGCTCATTTTGAAGGTCTCTCCACAGCCCCTATACAACAGCTATAAAAGAGGGGTAGAGGCAGGTATGTAAGCCTAAAGATAGGAATTTTTGGGAGGGGCAGTCTTGATTGCCTGACAGAAGTGAGTGAAAGGCTTGAAACTGCTTTTTGACCAAAATTTAAGCCGAGAAATCGTTACGTATTACTCCGTAATATATGACATCGTCATATACGCCCCACTTCAACAAGTGCTGCCGCAAGCAGCCTTCGTAATGCATGCCTACCTTCTGCATAACTCTTCCAGAAGCAAGATTTTGCCCAAGATGTGAGGCGTAGATACGGTATAGGTCAAGGTGTGAAAAGCCATATTGAATCAGCTCTCTAGCGGCCTCCTTTGCGTAACCTTGGTTCCAGTACGGGAGACCGATCCAATACCCAAGCTCAGCATTGTGATGATCTGGGTCGATCACAAAGTTGATGGCACCACAGAGTCTTTCATCCGCGCGTTGCGTAATGGCGAATGTAACACCAAGGCCTGTTGTATAGGCAGATTCGTGGGTCGCAATCCATCGCTCCGCCATCCCTTGCTGGTAAGGATGTGGAATATTTGCCGCTAGTGCCGCAACTTCTCGGGCACTCACCAACACGTGAACATCGGCAGCATCGGATACGGTAAAAGGCCGAAGGATGAGACGTGGCGTAGTAAGCGTGAGTTGCACATGCACTCCTTTCAACGCACTGAAGAAGAATACAATCTGTGCGTGATCATTTGCCCATGTTTATACTGGTCAGTCGTTTTACTAAAGCTACAGCCGCTATGGAAGAACTATCGCGAGTTAGTAGGTTGGGTTGAGCTATCGTTACGCTTGTGTGCCCGGTGAGGGCGACTGCGAAAAGTGTGGCAGTTCCTCATTTAGGCAAACCCAGGGGGCTGCGCTTGATGTCCAAATATCTAGCGCAGGAGAGAAGTCGCTTTGGTCGTCAAACGTTGTAAAGCGTATGGATGTGAAATCTGGCATTGCTTCGCCGGTTGTGAACAAGGGACTACCGCAGTTTGAGCAGAAACTTCGCGTTGTCTGAGAGCCACTTGACGCGCGAACAGAATATTCTTTTGGTGAGCCGGTGACGTTGATGGACTTTGTGGATACAACTACGCCAGATGCGAACGGTGCTCCGCTGGATAGTTGGCAATCACTGCAATGACAATTCAGCATTGCCAGAGGTGCACTGTGACACTCGTAGCGTACGGCACCGCAAGCGCAGCCACCTGAAAATGGAACATTCATAAAAGACCTCTTTGCTTGGCTCTTCGTGGAATTTGGTTAGTAGGTTTGGGTTGAGCTAGCGTTCGTGTTCGCGTAGCGTGTGCTTTGCACTCAGCGTCTGCCTTGGGAGAAAACCCGGCACCTGTTGCTGAGATTGTTGGGTTTCCTTAGTCAACCAGTCTACAGAAGGTCTGCGATCGCACTAATTGCAGTACTGTTCTGTGCCTATTTGCTCCATTCATCCCATGCTGCTCGCGCAACCTTTGCGATCACTTCTTCGCGTATCGTATCGTTAGCCGTCGAATCTGAAACGAAAACTGCGATTGCTAAATGCTGGCCATTCGGTAGCGTCACAAGTCCCACATCATTTGTTGCAGCCGTGACTCCATCAACGGTGCGCGATGTACCAGTTTTGTGTGCTACCACTGTCCCATCAGGCAACAGTCCTTTAATACGTTGTAGACCTGTAGGTGTCTCAGTCATCAACTGTAGCAATAACGCTTGGCTAGATTCTGAAAGCCCCTGCCCTTCATGCAAGGCACGCAACAAGGCGACTGCCCCATCAGGTGTAGCATAGTTGCGGTACTGCACGGCTTTGTCTTGACCGATTTCCTTTTCCGTGTTACCAACAACAATGCTATTGATACCGAGGTTACGCAAATACTGAGTGACGACCTCTGGTCCACCAACTAGCTTCAACAGCACATCACAAGCTGTCCCATCACTTTCAGATACCATGTATTTCAGCAATTCAGCTAGGCTCAGTTCTACCCCTTGCGGGTTCTCGTCTCGAATCGGACTGTGCTGAAGGTCTGAAACGAAATCGCTGGCTTCAACACGAACCTGCTGCTCTAGTCTCAACTTTCCTTGATCGATCTGAGCCAGTACAGCCATTGCGATGGGAAACTTGTAAACACTTTGCATTGGAAATTGCTGATCTCCATTCAAAGTAACTGATTCCCCGGTTTTTAGTACTGTGGCTGTAACCCCAACACGCCCTTGAGCAGCCTGAGATATTTGTCCAATTTGGTTGCGTAATTCGTTATTTGCATTAGATGCCACAACCTCTTCTAGTGGATCTGGCTGACTGTTTTGGTTGTCTGCTCTGCTGCTGGAACTGTTGCTCGAGCAACCAGTAGCCAGTAAAGAGAAACAAAATACACAAAGCCAAACGCTTTTAATGGTTGCTCGAATCATAAAACCTAAATTGGAGCGGTGAACAAGATAGTAGGTTGGGTTGAGTTAGCGTTCGCGAAGCGTCTTCCTTGGGAGAAAACCCAACATCTGCCGCTGAGATTGTTGGATTTCCTTCGTCAACCCAACCTACAAGAGATCTGCGATCGTACTTTTATCACACCATCCGGGAAGAGAGAAAAAAGTCTTGAGGCGAAGCAAGTTTAGAATTAATGTTTAGTTCTTGTTTGAGTTTAATTAATTTATTCTTTAACCCAACCATAAACAGTAGGTTCTTCTCCTGGTTGATTATTGACTGTCGTAACTGACAGTTTTTCTCCAGTCTCATTGAAAAACTTTAACAGGCAAAACCCTCGTCCTGTTCCAGAGCAGTCTTGAACTTCCTGAAATCCTTTGTCTTCAAACAAATATTTAATAGTTGGATCTTCTAAATTAGGGAATGAGCCTAGCGAGCCAGGAATCTGGGCTTGCCAGCCTTGATTAATCCAAATTTCGCGAGCTTCTTTATAAGTCATTCCCTGCTTAACGTTGGAAATAGTCTCCTGAACAGGAGGAGGGGGTTCGGGTGGGGGACTAACTTTTATCAACCTGATATCCTCTATATAATCATTAGTGATCTCGATATTACGCTCATAAGGTTCATACTCGTCAGCCTCAACTCTAATAACACCGGTGAGGATAATCTCTTGCGGGTCAATAGAGAATTGGTAAACACCTTCTGTGTCAGAATATCTAACAACAGGAGTATCTTTCGTGAAAAGAATAACTTTAGCTCCTGCAATTGGCGTTTTTCCCTCTTGCACAAGGATGCGGCCAGTATAGAGTAACTGCAAAGGCTTTTCAGTTTTCTCAAGTCTGATATTCTCTATTCTGTCCGGACTAATCTCTATAAACCGCTCATAAAAATTATATCCATCAGATTCAATTTTAATACTACCTGTAAGAGTTACTTGTTTTTTATCTATTGAGAAACGATAAAAGCCTTCTGTATCAGTAAAAACAATTACAGGTGTCCCTTCAGTCAAAAGAGTAACCTTAGCACCTCCAATTGGCAATCCATCACCTATATCAAGAACTTGACCGGCATAGCTCTCCACAAGAGAACACTCTTCCAAACCAACTTTACATCTAATCTCTGGTACACTCACTGTGGCAATAGCCGTCAAAGCTGCTACAGCAAGACTAGCGATAGCAATCTTATCTCCTCTAATCCATGACTTCATATTGCACTCGTTGATATATTTCTTGTTTAATATTGACTATATGTTTCTAAATACCTATAAAGCCAAAGTTGAAAATATTATTCTCTCTAAACAAACCAAACGAAACCTACTGACAACTATTAAGTGTATGAACAGCAGGATTATTTCTTCTGTATTCAGAATTCATGCGATTTAGCATTCGTCAGGACGATATTAGAATTTTGCTTGATATAAGACGGCTTTAGCACACAGCAGAGCATATCGCTTAGCCACTTTTAAGAACTGCTTTAGGCATGGTGTTGGTGCTCAATAAGCGTAGAATGAGTTGTTGGCTTGCAAAATATCGATAGTTCTAAGCATCATTCTTGGCTACAACAAGCCGGCTGACCATTTTCGCTTCTTTTTTACTGTAACACTCGAAAGCTTAAACATTAGACAGCAAGCCTTTGAGCACCTATAAACTTGTTCATAGGCTTCTCTTCCTCTAGCTCTAAACCAGATGCCAGCGATAACCAAGAAACTCACCTAGGGACCGAGTCCCTGCCACTGCCACGTAAATGGGGTCATTAGGAGAATGCTTGGCGACCTAATGCCCTTATTCTGCAAAGATGCCCCTGAACCTAAGCGGTCTAACTTGTTGTTGGAGGAAAATTTCCGCCCAATGTCCCTATATAGCGAATTAGGTGGAAATCTGACTGCCCAACACCCCTAAGGGGATGATTAGGTGGAAGTAGATCAGCCTAAGTAAGGTGATTAGGTAGAAAAATTGAGTATAGCCACCCCTTTGTTGCAGACCGCAATCTTTTCAACTTCTCTTTATCGAGCTGCTCTCCTCCACGGTTGACGGGTTGCTTTTGTACCAGTACACTCATCCACTAAGCCGTTCGACCAGAGCGGTTGCTACACAGAACTCGAAAACTTTGGCGCTGCCGGAAGGTGTTACGAGCACCAACCGACAGCTAACCCCGCAAATCTCTTAGGCAGGTTGCGAGGCTAGGGAGATCGTACCCTAGTCACTCCAGTTTGCACTTCAACTGCGGGTGGCTAGGGTTTTCGCGTTCTGTTTTCCTCACCCTTCCACCCCTTGCGGGGGGCAGGGCTTGCTCACTGCAACCAAAAAAGGAAACAGAACCGATGTTTGAATATCTCGAACCAGACGCCAGCGATAACTCAGAACCCGGCTCCCTGCCACTGCCACCCAACTCTGGGGCCAAAAACAAAGGGGCTCAGTCTCTAACACCCGAGAAAGTGCGCCACCTGCTCTACGGCAGTTTGGCAGCCATCGATCGCACCATCAAAATCCTCCACTCCCTCGGCTACGCCAGCGCCAACGACTGGAGCGACCCCATCCCCGTGCCACCCAACGGCAGCGAGCCAGGGCACCCTAGCGATCCCCAGACCTGGATGGCCATTCTTACCAAAACCATACTGATTGAGTAAGCCTTTTCCTTGCAGCTACCGAGTACCTGCCGTTGTTGGCCAAAATTTGCCTACAGGCAAAGGTACTCGGTAACTGTTTGACAAATCTTAGCGTTCGCGCAGCGTTGCCATGCAAATCGCGTAGCGTTGCAAAGCAATCTGAGGCCTCAGATCATCAATGTGATGGCTCAGCTTAACGATCTACAGGGTCAGATCGCCAATGTGACCTTTCAGCTCGGTGATCTGAGGGTTCAGCTTAGCAATCTGCGCCCTCAGATCGCCAGTTGCAACCTCCAACTGGTTAATGTGACCTTGCAGTTTGCCATTGCAGCTCAAACTAAAGCGTTGTCGCAGACCAGCTAAGGATTTTTAGCGCTGCATTAATGCTGCTCTCGGCCATTTGGCCGATGTTTGGCTGCGGCTTCCGCTGCGGCGATGCGCGTTTAACCCCCAAGGGCAGCATTAATTTACGCAAAACACCGCCCCAACTGATGCAGAGGCGATTGCCTCAACGCTGTACGCCCATCTCCTGAAAATTCTGCCCTGTCATTGCTACGTCAACCAAGGTCAAACTTTTACCCTATTTGAGGATTTATCCTATGGCTACTATTGATGTAACTCGCCGCCTCCAGACCCGTATTATTCTTCAAGACATCGAATCCTATGAAGGCTTTCGCATCGTAAGAGACTACACCGCCCGCCGCCCAGAAGCTTCCGCCGAGACACTGCAAGCCAACCTGGCCACCATGCAAGCCAAACAGCAAAAAGAAACCGAACTGGCTGCCATGGCCAAAGCGGCTGCCGACGAAGCCCGCCAAGCCGAGTGGGAATTCCACAACAGCGTTATGGCCATGAAAGAATCAGTGCGGGGTCTGTATGGGCCTGACAGCCACGAAGCCCAATCGGTCGGCTATAAGAAAAAGTCTGAGCGCAAGCGTCCCCGTCGCCGCACGGCAGCTTAACGACTGGCACTCACGCTTTAAGCTTACGACCCAAGGCACCCCGGCCTCTTGATGAAACCGGGGTGCTTTGAATTCTTTAGACCCGCTGCTGCCCCAACCTATAATGGTGCAATCAACCTCTGAGGTGATTCCTTCGCCATGAGTAACCAGATTTCTACCAACTTCACCATCGAAACCGAGCAAGAAGAAGACGGTCGCTGGATTGCCGAAATTCTAGAGATTCCTGGTGCTCTGGTCTATGCTGCTAACCAGCAACAGGCCGTCGCCCATGTCAAAGCTCTAGCCCTGCGCGTGATTGCCGACAAGCTAGAACATGGTGAAATTGACTTGGGCTTAGTCAGCCTCACCTTTGTCGCAGCATAGAGCCTTCGCGTCATGAGTCAGTGGTCATCAACCAAAGCAAAGAAAGTGCTGGCGGCACTAGAGAAAGTTGGCTGGCGAGTAAAGCGCCAAACCGGCTCGCACAAAATTCTTGAACGAGAAGGCTGGAACGATTACGTCTTTGCCTTTCGGGATAGCGATGAAATTGGCTCCAAAATGCTGGCTCGTATCGCCAAAAAAACAGGGCTGACTACCCAAGACCTATAACAGTTTTGAGCATGGCGCAAATCACTATCGACATCCCTGACGACTTGGCTCAGCAGCTAGCCCCCTTTCAAAGCCAGTTTTCTGACCTTTTCACTCGGCTCATCGCTACTACTCTGCTCGGCCAACCTACCCCAGACCAAAGCTCCGCCGCCTCTCCCTCGCTTGCCACCTTTGCTATCTACCAAGAAATCCTCGATTTCCTCATCAGCCAGCCCACCTCAGAGCAGATTATCGGCTTCAAAGTCTCTGAGGCATCGCAAAGCCGCTTGCAAGCGCTGCTGCAAAAGAATCGCGAGGCCACCCTCACCCCTGCCGAAACAGCAGAACTAGACCTCTATGAGCAACTTGATACCCTGATCGGGTTTCTCAAAGCCCGTGCTTTCACTACCCTCAAGTCGGCTCCCAACAACTAACATCGCAATGTACGACAAACCCTAGCAGCCCAAGGGCTTTACCCAGGTTTGCCCTCTTAGCGATCGCCGTCAGGTCAACTCTTTTTCACCTTCTAAAAATCATCAATTAAGCCGCTCAGGCGAGCCAGAACGGGATCTTCAGGTACCTCTTCAACTTCTTCTGCGTAGTGCACATCGTCTGAGACTAGCTGGGGAAAACTTGGGACAGCAGAACCAGAGCCCGCCAGATGAACCACCTGAAGAGACAACTGCGCCAGTTGGGCTTCCAACCGCTCTAACCGATTTTTCTCTTGGGCAAAAAAACGCTGCTCTACACTGAGCAGCTGGGCCTCAAGGCTCTCGATGCGTTTGTCTGTTGATGGTTGACTAGGGTAAGAGTGATTACTCAGCAAAAGCTGGTGGAGAGCTTCTTTACAAAGGCCGCTAAAACTCAAGCCTGGCTGTCTATCTAGCTCAGCCTTTACAGCCGCTAATAGATGTTGATCAAGCTCACTTTGGCGAAAAAACACCAACTTCTTCGTCTGGCGTAACCACTTCAATACCATCATTCTCATCCTGAAACCATGGTGCCACCCACTGGTCAAAATCTCTTCCCAATCGATGGCAGAGTTTGCTTTCCTAAAACATTCATTCCAGCAAGCAAATCAACATTCGATTGAGAAGAGACTAGGCATGGCTAACGCCCAAATCAAAAAGCCTAAGACGCCGCACGGGCCGCACGGGCTCCTGCCACCTGGGCTTCTCCATAAATATACTGCCCTAGGGCGTTAGCCTGTCGGCTCGGCGTAGCGAGGTGGGCATTGATCTTGGCCTCTTTCAGCAAGCGCTGAATATCTTCCCAAAAGAACTCGCCGCCGCCACCCGTGAGAATGACATCTGTAACCCGCTCCGGCAGCCAGGCCAACAATCGGTTACACATCTCCCGAGAAAAATTCTCTTTGAGGTTAGGCAAAATGTCGTCTAAGTTAGTGGGCCGATTGGCTCCCCGCGGACGGTAGAAGCGCTCCCCTTTAGGCTGATTGACAGCAGCGATTAACGCCAAAGACTGGCTGTCGGCCCCCTCAATTTGGGATGCCACCTGTTCATAAAACTGGCTCATAGCAAACGCCTCACTTCGAGAGACGCCACGAGCAAATCTAAAGTTATCGACCATGATGCAGTCTGTGGTTTGATGCCCAATATCCACGATTGCAACGGGCAGCTTAGTAAAGTCAATGTTGATGTCTTTCTTCTCTTGCACCTCATTCCATAGAATGCTGCCGTACCCTTCGGGCATGACCCAAACCTTGTTGATGTTGATGGTAATCGGTTCACCCCGATAGCTCATCACGTGCGGCCCCAGCAGCAAGCTCATCAGCTGCTCTTTCTCGCGCTCAAACTGATCTTGCGAATGATAAGGCAGTCCCAGAACTACCGAAATCTCATCCCGCATTTGAAAGTAACCGACACAGGCCAAAACCTTGACTAAAGCATCGTTGACTTTAGATTGGCCGACCCCTAAATTAGCGCCAAAATCTTCTGCTAGCTGTCCCATGGCATAGCCGCTGCCCTGATAAACCATCCAAATGTCAGATAGAGGATCCGTTGCACGGGCTTCGAATGCGCCCCCCTGCACTTGCTCTATCGACAGATGTTTGACATTCGCCGGAATGAAGACAACACCATTCGGATCGCGGCTGATAGAAGTTTTTGTAGAGGTGCGCCCCAAATCAACACTGAGAATGGATTTGGACGACACAATGTTTTCCTTAGGTGCTGCGGCATCGCCTGTGGTTCTCACTGGCGAAGTCTGGTTCATCGGTATAGAAGCAGCTTGTGACATGGTCATTGATTCTGAACCCTTTATCGAGCATCACAAAAACCACCAACCTCATACCCCCGCAGCAAAGCTAAGTCAAAGACCCTAAGGACTTTGACGGGGATCAGGTTTTAGACTTGATGGCTAACTGTCCAAGACTCCTAAAACGGCGAAGTGTTCCAGAAAAAGTTTTTCTTTTAAAAGCTGCACTTTAGTATTACAATGCCAAGCATTTAAATAGCTTTGTAGATAGCCTGCCTGTCAGTAATCTCTATCCTCAACAGGTCAAAAAAAATACAGAGATTCTTCATCAAAGCCTGTAACTTCTACGTTCTATGCCTATTTGCTCAATCCTGCAAACATCTATCCGGTGACAGAATAAGCAAAGCTGATGATTCTAGCCCATGCCTTGTATGCATTGATCAGTTCACAACATCAATAAACCTCAAATTTATTTTAGGTTTGAACGAGCTTGGGCAAGCATAGTTTCTCCCGATCAAAACGAGTCCCGACTAATTGAATAGCCGGGACTCGTTTTTTATCTCAAGCAGCCCGAATACGGGCTGCTTGAGCGGGTTTAGTAGTCGAAGTCTCCGCCCATGCCAGCGCCTGCGCCGGCAGCAGGAGCCTTAGGCTCGGGCTTATCGACCACGATGCACTCGGTGGTCAGCACCATCGAGGCGATGGAGGCCGCGTTTTGCAGACCAGAGCGAGTCACCTTGGCGGGGTCCACAATGCCAGCCTCGAACATATCGACAAACTGGTTGTTGGCCGCGTCGTAGCCGATGTTGAAGTCCTTTTCCTTCACCTGCTCGACGATGACGGCACCGTTGAAGCCCGCGTTTTCAGCGATGCGGCTGAGGGGGGCAGTGAGGGCGCGGGTGACGATCTGGGCACCCAGCAGCTCTTCGCCGCTGAGGTTGTCGCTGGCCCAGGCTTCGAGCTGAGGAGCCAGGTGAGCCAGAGTGGTGCCGCCGCCAGGGACGATGCCCTCTTCAACGGCCGCTTTGGTGGCGTTGATGGCGTCTTCGAGGCGCAGCTTGCGGTCCTTCATCTCGGTTTCGGTGGCTGCCCCGACTTTGATAACGGCCACACCACCAGAGAGCTTAGCCAGACGCTCTTGCAGCTTCTCTTTGTCGTAGGTCGAGTCGGTTTCGTCGATCTGGCGACGAATCTGCTCGCAGCGGGCTTTGACCTGCTGCTCGTTGCCTTCGGCGACGACGGTAGTGGTGTCTTTGGTGATAGAGATGCGGCGGGCGCTGCCCAGCATCTCCACTTTCACGTTGTCGAGCTTGAGGCCGGTGTCTTCAGAGATCACCTGGCCGCCGGTGAGCACGGCGATGTCCTCGAGTATAGCCTTGCGGCGATCGCCAAACCCAGGTGCTTTCACAGCGGCTACATTCAGCACACCGCGCATGCGGTTGACCACCAGGGTAGCCAGAGCCTCTTTCTCGATGTCTTCGGCGATGATCATCAGGGGCTTGCCGGAGCGAGCCACTTGCTCGAGCACAGGCACCAGATCCTGCACCAGAGCAATTTTCTTGTCAGTGATCAGAATGTAGGGCTCATCCAGTACCGCTTCCATGCGCTCGGTGTCGGTGACAAAGTAGGGCGATAGGTAGCCCTTGTCGAAGCGCATCCCTTCGGTGACCTCCAGTTCGGTGGTCATCGACTTGCCTTCTTCCAGGGAGATGACGCCTTCGCGACCGACTTTATCCATGGCGTTGGCGATCATTTGGCCAACTTCATCGTCGTTGCCAGCGGAGATAGCACCGACCTGGGCGATGGATTTAGAGTCGCCGACGGGACGGGCGTGCTCGGCAATTTTTTCGACCAGAAACGCGGTGGCTTTGTCGATGCCGCGCTTCAGCGAAATGGCGTTAGCCCCGGCGGCGACGTTGCGCAGGCCTTCTTTAACGATCGCATGGCCCAGCACCGTAGCGGTAGTAGTGCCGTCACCAGCGGCGTCGTTGGTTTTAGAGGCCGCTTTGCGCAGCAGAGAGACGGCGGTATTTTCAATATGATTGTCTAGCTCAATTTCTTTAGCAATAGTGATGCCGTCGTTGATAATTTGGGGTGCGCCGTACTTTTTCTCGAGCACCACTTGCGGCCTTTGGGGCCGAGGGTAACGGCCACGGCTTCAGCCAAAATGTCGAAGCCCCGCTCAAGGGCGCGACGGGCATCTTCGTTGTAGGTGATCGTTTTAGCCATTGGTAAATAATCCTCCCAACAAAAGGTGAGTGGTTGAACTAACTGCGTTTGTTTGAAAATTTGTAGGGTGTGTCATGGCGAAACCTGACGCACCAAGCTTGACTCAAGGAAAGCCCCGAATGGATGGGATATTTCCTTGTGGGCAGAGCTTAAGATTCAGGATTGGACTTTGTGGGATAGCCGTCTCGGCTGTCCACGGTCAGGCAGGATGCCTAACCTACAAAACGTGAGTTGAATAGATTCTTAGCCCTTAACGCTATGCCTTCTACGGATTGGTCTGCGATCGCCCCAGTCGATGGTGGGCGCTGCCCACCCTACGGGCCAAAATCGCCAATCCTAATGAGCCTAGCCGAGGGCCGCCAGGATGTCGGACTCGCGCAGCAGCACGTAGTCGTCGGTGCCGAGCTTGATATCGGTACCGGCGTACTTCGAATAGAGCACCTTGTCGCCGACCTTGACTTCTACCGGCTGGAACGAGCCGTTGTCATCGCGCTTGCCGGGGCCGACCTGCACCACTTCACCCACCTGGGGCTTTTCCTTAGCGGTGTCGGGCAACAAAATGCCGCCGGCAGTTTTTTCTTCAGCTTCGCTGACCTTGACCAAAATGCGATCGCCCAGAGGCTTCACAGTAGACACACTCAGGGTGACTGCGGCCATAATGTACCTCCAAAGGTTTGCTTGGTGAACGTTTGAATCGACAGGACGCGTTAGCACTCCCGCATCCTGAGTGCTAATTTAGCCAGTCAGCAGTTATCTCGGCAATTCTCTGGGAGGTGTGGTTTGCCGTACTTATGTAGATGGGTGGATGGGTAGGAGGTCAATGTAAATGCAGTGCAGGGTGAAGAGGTCGCGGAGCTTACCCCTACTCACCCCTGCCACTCCCCAAACACAATCGACTGCGCCGCTTTCCCAATTCGCCCTAGGTCTTCGTCAAGCAGCGGTGGCCACACAACGCCAGTCTTCTGCCCCTGGGCATAGAGCTGGCGGCTCTCGTAGGAGAGGATGAAGAGGGCCTGGGTGAGGGTGCGATCGAGGGTGGGTTCGTTCTTGAGGCCTTCAAACAGCGCCTTGAGGGCGAGCAACAGAGAGGTGACCTGCCCCGGCACGGGCGGTTTGCCCTGGCGCAGGCAGGCGATAAAGGTATTGGGCAGGTCTTCGCTGGTGCCAAGGGTTTGGCGGACGACAAATTCGCGAGAGGTTTCAAAATCCATAGGGGTAACGGTAGCTGAATAGGGTGTTCTAAACCATATCCAAGTCCAGAAGTGGAGTTTTGCCTGTGGGAAGACTCTAAATCCTGAGCTGGACTCGGCATAGCCCCGCGTGTGCTGATGGTTGCTGTTGAGTCGACGCTAAGTTTGACCCAGTTTACCGCCTGGGCGGATTTCGGCAGCATTGAACTCTAGAGCGGTGCCTCGCTTAAGTTGATAAGGCGTCATAGTATGCGGGCAAGCTGAGCTTAGCTGGCGATCGCCCGTTGTTAACCCAAACTTCCACAGGTGAGTATGACCATCCCTTCTCCACTGGCAGTTCCTTTGGCGGTTCCTTTTGTCGATCTGACCTGGCAGCATGGGCCGTTGCAGGAGGCCATTCAGGGGGTCATTAATGCTGTCATCACCCAGGGAGACTTTGTGCTGGGCCAGGCACTGGCCGACTTTGAGTCGAACTTTGCCTTGGCCTGCGGCACCCAGTTTGGCGTCGGGGTCGGCTGCGGCACCGATGCGATCGCCCTGGGTCTGATCGCCTGCGGCGTTGCCCCCGGCGATGAGGTGATTTTGCCCGCCAATACCTTTGTCGCGACGCTGATGGGGGTGCTGCGATCGGGGGCAACGCCTGTCTTTGTGGACTGCGATCGCACGACCGCCCTGATGGATCTCGATGCTGCCGAGCGCGCCATCACCTGCCGCACTCGCGCCATTGTGCCCGTCCACCTCTATGGCCAAATGGTCTCGCCCCAGGGACTGCTGGCCTTGGCCAACCACCACCGACTAATTATTTTTGAGGACGCGGCCCAGGCCCACCTGTCCCAGCGCGAGGGCTACACCGCCGGTAGCATTGGCCTCGGGGCGGCCTTTAGCTTTTACCCCAGCAAGAATCTTGGCGCGTTAGGCGACGGCGGCATGTTTGTCACAAGCGACGAGCTGGTTGCGGGGACGGCGCGATCGCTGCGTAACTATGGCGCCACCAGCAAGTACTACCACACCGAACCCCAGGGCACCAACAGCCGGTTAGACACCCTGCAAGCCGCTGTGCTCAACGTCAAACTCCCTCATTTGCCGGGGTGGAATCGGGCTCGCTATGCGATCGCCCAGCACTACGATCGCCGTCTCGCCCCCCTAATTGAGCACGGCATCCTCCCCATGCACAACGACGCTGGCCCCGGCCACATCTACCACCTCTACGTCGTGCGCATCACCGACACCTGCCCTATCCATCGCGCCAATCTCCAGACCCAATTCGCCACCGCTGGCATCCAAACCGGCATCCATTACCCCATCCCCTGCCATCTGCAACCCGCCTTTAGTGCCCTCGGTTACGGCCCTGGCAGCTTTCCCCAAGCCGAAGCCCTCAGCCAAGAGATTCTCTCCTTACCGATGTACCCCGGCATGACTTTTGACCAGGTCGATTACGTCGTAGACGCTATGGTTGAAGCAGTAACCGCCGCTAGAGCTGTCGGTATTTTGCAAGCCGTGAATGGGTGAAGAAAAGTTTTAAGTTTTGAATTTTGAGTTTTGAATTAAAGCTAGAGCCCAGAACTAAACACTCAAAACTAAACACTCAAAACTTCCCCATCTCCCTCACCTTCCCCATCTCCCTCACCTTCCCCACCTCCCTCATCCTCCCCATCTCCCTCACCTTCCCACCTCCCTCATCCTCCCCATGCCCTCCCTCCGCCGCTACCTCACTCCCCCCTGGGCGATCGCCGCACTCCTGGCGATCCTCTACGGGCCGCTGCTGCTCCACTGGGTCGATGGCTGGCTAAACAAGTCCATCAGCATTCAGCACGAGTACTTTAGCCACGGGCTGTTGGGGCTGCCTTTTGCTGCCTACATCGCTTGGGATAAGCGCCAGGCCTGGGCCGAATTGCCCAATCGTTGCCATCCCCTGGGTCTGGGTCTGGTGGGGCTAGCGGGTCTGATGTACCTCACCCGCCTGCCCGACTGGATGAATCTATCGCTGCCGGTGATGCTGGTGGGGCTGTGTCTGAGCCTAAAATCCGTCGCAGGGCTGCGGCTACAGGCGATTTCTCTCATTTTGGTGGCGTTGGCCACGCCAAACCAGCTGCCCTACCTGATTGAGCCCTATATTTTGCCTTTGCAGCGATTGATTGCGTCGGTGGCGGGGTTCTTGCTGGTGCAGCTCGGCATTCCAGTGACGGTCGAGAATATTTACCTATTCGTGAACGGCCAAACGGTGGAGGTTGCCCCCCACTGCGCCGGGCTCAAGATGCTGTTTACCAGCCTCTACGTCGCCCTAATGCTGGCCTACTGGACTGGAGCCTACACATCGCGGCTGAGAACAGCCCTTTTCTTTGGCGGCACAGTGGTCATCAGCGTGGTAGGCAACATTCTCCGCAATGCGTTTTTGAGCTACTTCCACGGCACGGGGCGCGATGGCGCTTTTGATTGGCTGCACGAGAGCTGGGGCGGCGACCTTTACTCGGCTCTGATGCTGCTCACCATCATCCTGTTGCTGCGACTGATTCAAGAGCGAGTGCCCGATCGCCTCAATCTGGCGGTGCAGTCCCCGTCATCGTCGGTGTAGGTATGTTGTTTGTTAAATGCGATCGCTCCTATGACCCCTCAGCCTCCGTCTGCTAGCCTGCTCCCCAGCCGCTGGGTCAACTTAGTTTTGGTGGTTGTGCTTACCGCCCTGGCGGGGATGGCGATTTTGCCCGCCTACCTGAGCGGGCAGTGGCCCTGGGCCAACAGTCCCCAGGTTGCCCAGATCGATCAGCTGCGCGCCCTGCAAAAAGAGGGACTGGACCTGCCCGGCTGGCAGCAAACCACCGTTGAATCAGTTCCCATCAACCGTCAAACTTGGACCTTGGCGGAGTATCGGGCAGACTCCCCTGAGGCACAATCAGCCCCAGTGCAGCAGTTTGCGGTGTTGCTGCACCCCCAGCCCTGGCACAGCAATCAGCCTCAACTGGAGTGGATCGATCTGGCCGGGGCGCAAAAATGGCGCATTGAGTCGCGGCGTAAACTCAAGGTTACCTCTGCCCAGACTGGGCCGGTGGAGGCCAGGTTTTTTCGGGCCTGGGGCGATCGCCAGAGCTTTGCGATCGTGCAGTGGTATGCCCTACCCAGCGGTGGCCATCCATCGCCCAGCCACTGGTTTTGGGCCAACCAGTGGTCTCAGCTCACCCAGCGCAGACTCACCCCCTGGGTGGCGGTGAGTCTGCTGCTGCCTATGGAACCGTTGGGCACGATGGATGCTTACCAACCCCTGGCTGAAAACTTGACCGGGCTGATTCAGCAACAGCTGACTGCCGCTGCCTTTAACTGAAAAAATGCCTGCCCTGAGCACCAGGGCAGGCAACCATCGTGAGTAGATTGAGCCTGAGTACCCCAGACAGCCTGGCACCTTAGGCTTCGGGCAACGATGTTGGCCGGTTGACAGGAGTATGTTGAGCATACGGGTGACCACAGGTGTTGCATCGCTGCTGGTTAAAGCTGGCAGAGCTATGGGGCTCTCGACTGTCTTGGGAAACGGCTGTGTAACCTTTGCCGTGGGGGCACTTGAGAAAGACCGGGCTATAGGAGCTGTTGTCCTGAGGAAATAGGCTGATCTTTTCAGTGAGATACTCGCTTAGGTAAGTGCGTCGGGCAGCTGTAGGTAAGTCGTTTTCTTCTACATCGGTATAAAAGTAGTCGATAAACTCTAGCCATTCAATCAGCTGGTTATCCTCTTCGGCACGGCTCCAAATCTCGCAAATTTGTGCCACCTGCTGATCAGAGTTCATATCAGAATTTGTGATCAACAGATAGTAATTCCACACCTGAGCTTTTTGGTCGGGGCTTAGGTTAGAAAGAAACTGTTGATCTAGGGTGGGAGTTTTCATGGTGTTTGTTTGAACGCTCCACGTTCTGTGTGATTTTGCTTGTCACAATCGAGGCACCAGACCACTTAACGCTACTGTCTGCTAAGTAAGGAAACAACCCCTTGATGGTGAATATTAGATGCATTGATGAACTAAAGTGGTCTGGCCTTTTCGAAGCAGCAGTATCTAATAAAATTTGTTAGCACCTCCTTCATATAGCTCAAGAAAGACTTTTCGCAGTCGCTCTAGGGCGCGTGATTCACGTTTTCTCAGCGTCTGAGCGGAGGGCACAATGACTTCCTCAGACTCGGCTATGTATTTGTAGTGCTGACGGATTTGCTCGTAGGTTTTGTGATGAATAAACTTCATGCGAATGAGTGCCTGATCGTCTTTGGAGAGTCGATTCAAGGCAACTTCTAAACACTCTAATTGCTCAATTAGTTCAGACTCTATCAGCGGGCTTTTAGAATGCTGTGCTAGCTGCGTTGCCATGGCAACTTTGCGTTCATCCTTAATTGTGGCGTCGACCTTGCCCCTGAGAATATTTAGGCAGACCTGGCGCAGCCAAACCTCTGGCTTTTTGATCGGCAGATTGTGCCTAAGAATATACTCAACTCCCCGTTTAATACCCTCAATCACCACATCGTCGAGATCAATGTTAGCAATGTGCCACTGACGCGCAAAGCGAATTAGAAACTTATACAGTGCGGTGCCCTTAAACTCGTCGGGCATTAGCAAATAACTAACGGCTGTAACGAACTCATACACCAAATCGCGTTTAGGCCCTTGATCAGCGGGCTGCTTTGGGGGGGTATTGGTGGCATTGGTCATTGCCAGAGTCCTCGTAGGGTGAGCGGGGGGCTAACGGAGAAAAACAGATACCAGTCGGGGTTAATCAGCTTTAGGTCGGTAGTGCGCTCCAGAGGAAAATTGGGGCATTTGGTTAGTTCACTCAGCTCGGTTTGGGAACCTGGGCGATCAAAGCAGGGTTGCAGCTTTGTTTGAACAAGCGTTCTCAGGTTGTCTAGCACCGGCCTGGTAAATCGAACGGCGCTAGCAATCCAGCCTTTAAATCGCAGCCGATTGGATATATCGGCTGCGTCTGAGTCGGTAACAGCGAAATGGTGAACCATCGATCTATGTCCTCAACGAACGGTGCAACGGATTGAACTGTCTGTGGGGTAGTGGGCTACGACGGCAAAGTGTGACTCAATTCAGATAGGCAGTTTTTGGTGCAGCCCCAAAAAGTCAATCCACTAGTAGCTGACTGGTTTAGGCCGGTTCAATGAGCAGGGTGTTGCGCTGGCGAGCGATCGGGCGAATGGCATCGCCAGCCTGAAAGCTGTAGCTTGCTAAGGCAGCTCGAGCCGTCCAATACACACCGTTGACGCGCACGACCCACTCTAAACCCGGCTGCTCCACAGAATGAATCACCCCAACACCGGGGTAAAATTTGCTGTCAAGAAGAGCCCTTACCGGTGTATTCAAAATAGACATGGCAGATGTGCCTCCTTTTCTCGCTCACTAATAAGTGGAGGCAGAGGCCCATGTGTGACATGTGTAGTACGGCATGTTTGCAAAAAAGCTCACCCTAACCAGGGTGAGCTTTTGAGACATCAGCGTAAATTTTGGCGCTAGATCGCGATCGCCGAGGGGCAAAGTCTAATCAGCTGCCACTTCGGTTGGTAGTCAATGTTGTCGAGGTGAGGCTGGCCCAAGTGCTCAACGCAATTAAAATACCAAGGGCGATCGCCCGCATGTAAAACGCAAAGGCAGACACGTAACTCATAGGGTTCACTCCTAACGCTTACACGGGTTAGTAGCGTTGGGGCAGCGGGTGTGACTGCAGCGTGCTTAATCTCGGCTCAGCAGCTATCCTCATGCACAGTGGATAACTCTGAGCATCCTGACTTGGATAGCGATCGCAGCGAACCCCACAGGGGCAGCAGTTATATTCCTACTCCACCACTAGGCGGGAGAGGCTGGTGCCGGGGTAGTAGTTGCCCAAAATTTGGGTGTAGTTGTAGCCCTTAGAGGCTAGTTCCATAGCGCCGGTTTGGCTCATGCCGTTGCCGCCGTGAGCGGCCTGCACGATCGCATCCGATGCTGCATAGAGCGATTCGACAATGCCGCCGTTGTAGCTAATGAACTCACCCGTAGTGTCAGCCACCGCCGCCTGGGTCGTGTTGGTCTCTTTGGCGATACCCTTGTAGGCCTGATATCGCTGGGTATTGTCGAGGTCGTAGGCGCGCTCGGCGTGGCGCACATGGTGCACCAGCGCGTAGGAGCGAGCGGCTACCGCTTGGGCCTTGAGCGCTTCAGCTGGCCAACCCACATACATTTCGCTGCCGACAACGCTGCTGAGGTAATCGTGCATCAGCACAAAGTTGACGGCCATCAGACCAGAGCCATCGGTGATCATCAGCACGCGGCCTTTGTACCAGCTGTCGCCTACAAAGACGTAGCCGCCTTCGCCGGGCTCTAGCCAAGCGGTGTTGCTGAGGGTGCAGCTGCCGACGGCCATGCCAGACCCCTGGGGTTTGAGCACTAGACTGCTCTGGGCGGGCAGGTTGCAGTGGTTTTGGCCATTGATATCCATCAGGTAGCCGTCTACCGAGGTGGCTACCTCTAGGCTGGAGGCGTTTTTGGCGACTGCTACCCGCATTTCTAAGTTGGTGTCAATGGTTTTGCCGGGGTCAAAGGCGGCACCAGCGTTGCTAGGGGCTGGTGGTGCCGATGGTTGAGGCAGCGAGCGCGTTGGGCCAGAGTTACTAACTGGTTGAGCAGGTTGGACTTGGGCCTTGGCTGGACTAGCGGCGGCAACTGGGGCAGCGGGCGTCGCTGTAGGAGCCTTGGCTGGGCTAGCGGCCGCCTCATCGTTGGCAGGAAGCGTGGCCTGCACTAGCAGTCGTCGCGCTCGATAGAGATCGACAATGGACTGACGCACCATGCCCGTGGTCTCCCACAGGACCGGGCTGAGGTTGCCGGCCTTGGTATCCCGACCCCCAAAGGGAGCCGCCGACACCTGCACCAGCAGTAGGCCAGCAAAAACTAACCCACCAAAAATCTTGATTCGGCGGCTCTTATTACCCATTGCCAACGATGATGGCAGCGGCTTGGCATGCTGCGGTTTGAGCCGAACAGATTTGAGTCGCACCGGTCTCAGCCTTGGCAGCTGAGCTTTCCAGAGATCTCTCATGGTGTTTTAGCCCAATACCCACGCGTTATGTAATAGGACCATGGTCAGACGCCTATGTCACATTTAAGGATAAACGTTAAAAAATGCGTCAGCTCAAACACATTCGTAACATATTCCTAAAGACATAGATTTAGAAAGTTTGGACATTTATGGCTTATGGAACGGCTTGTTCTTGCAGAAAATCCCTTCAGTCCCTACTGGTCTTACATCATGCTCAAAAGTTTCTGGCCAAAGCGTTAACCGAGCGCGGTACGGGAGTGGGCAACACCATCTCCTCATAGATTTCCATCGTTCAAATGCAGCAGCCAGACCGTCTAAAGGAGACGGTTCTTAATCCTCTCAAGTTCCCAACGCAGGGAAAAAGTAGGCTTCTGTCGCCTAAAGAGGTGTGCATTCGTAGCGGCTGTAGGGATGTCCCCCGCTGCCCGTTTGGCTTAGCTGCCGGCATCCGTTGGCGCTCAAATCTGAGCCAATGTGGATAAACCAGAGGTCGAAGGGGCGAGGCATGGTGGAGAGAATCTCGGCCAGCTTCGCTTCGGGGGGCACCGAGGGGTTGCTGGGCAAGGTCCAAAGGAAAAATTGGGGCGGCACAGTCCACCCGCTGTCTGGGGCATTGGGGTTGAAATGACGGTGGATCTCCCAACCGATGCTTAACATCTCATGACCAATTACCGTAGGCTTGCCTTCTTCAATGGTGGCGGGAAAGCCTATGAGTACTGGGTGGGTCGATTCTGCTTGGATGGTGCGAACCAGCTGGGCCGGCGCAAAATATTTGGCAAAGGCTAGATTGCTGACGACAAAGAGGGCACTGGCTAGACCGGCAACCCAGAACAGTTGAACACTGCGTCGCCCGGAGATTCTTTGCTGAGTAAACAGAATTTGGATCGATCGCGGCTGGGCTGTGGTCTCTGGCCAGTAGACGGCCAATAGCCCCCCTACCAGCACCATCACACCGGGATGGAACACAAAGTTGTATCGATGCCCTCGGGTGATATCCATCTCTAAGCTATAGGTGACCGCAAAAAAGATGGCGATCGCCGCCAGCACAAACCCACCCATCAAAAACAGGCCAAATCGGCCGTTGTCAGATTGACTCACCAGGTGCCTGGCCCGCAGCAGTTGTGCCACCATCCACAGCAGCACGGGTAGCAGCACCAGCACCGACAGCACTACGGCAGCAATGCCCACAACGCCTTGGGCATTGGTGATGGGCGTGATCACCATAAAGATCAGCCCGACGAGGGTCTGGGCGATCGGGTCGAGCCACACCCTGGGCTGGCTAAGGTCAATGGCCAAATTGGAGGACTGGCTGCTGCCGTAGAAATTGAGCAACACCGGCAGCCACACCAGACAGGCGGCAAGCGTTCCCAACATGACCCCGTAGAGCCGCCGCCAGGGGCGCTGCCAGAGCACCTGGGGCTGGGCTCGCCCTTGGTAAATGGCTAGGGCCACCAGCACTAAGGCCTGGGCCAGCAGCGCCAGCACCGTAAAGTAGTGGGTGGCAAACGCCAGGGCATTGATCCCCACCCACAGCAGCGTCAAGGGGAGGGAAATCGGTTGAGGCGCTGCTTCTCCAGGTTGGGGGCGGCGCAGGCTCCAGCCCCCCACGGCAAAGCAGGCTAGCCCCAGCGTCACCATTAGGGTGGCCATGCTGTAGTGCCGCGCCTCTTGGGACATGGCGATTCCAAAGGGCGACACGGCCATAAAGGCGGCGCCAATTTGCCCCGCCAGCACTGAGCGAAACCCTAACCATCCGGCCAAATAGACTGCTGGTGCGCTCAAGGCTCCAAACAGAGCGGGCAGGGCGCGCGCGGCCCAAGGCAAGGCTACCCCCTGTGCGGTAGGAAACAGGTTCATCCACAGGTGGGCGATCGCAAAGTAGGCAGGAGGATGGTTATCTTCCTGCATGAGGTAGTGAATGGCCGAGCCCACGGTCGCCTCCGGCCGGGGCTGAAGGGGCGTCAGCAGCTGGTCTAGGGAGACGACCTGATCGAGGGGAGCCGAGTAGCTGCTGTTGCCTAGGGTGAAAATCACCGTGGCTGCCTCGTCCATCCAGAGGGGCTTACTCACCAAAAATGAGAGACGCAAGGCCAGGGCTATTCCAAACCACAGCAGCATCCAGAAGGCTGTGGGTGGCAGCTGCCATGTTTTGAATAACCGCATAACATCGCCCAAGAAGTCCCAAAGCTGATGATACTCTCCAGCCACCGCGCGCGAGTATTTTGACTGGAATGAACCCTGGCGATCGCGCCCTCTAAAAAAGCTAGAGAGTTACAAAAAATAAAGGCCTCAGCCTTAGCTGAAGCCCTAGAAACTTTAGATTAGGCGATCGCTCAAACGGCGACGTCGGACACTGAATTAAGACCCACAATGTCTTCGTAGGCCGCTGCGATGATGCAAACCGATAGCGGAATGGTCACGAGCAAGCCAACGCCCAGCAGAAGGGCACCGCCAAAGTTCAGCAAGAAAATTAGCAGCAGCAGCCCAAAGAACGAAAACCACTTCTTGGTAATTAGCTTGCGGCTAGTTTCCATGGCCTGCCAAAAGTCGGCGTTTTTGTCGATCACCAGTGGTTGAGCGAATAGGTAAGCCACGGCCAGGTAAACGCCCGGCAGCACCAGCAGCACAAACCCAATAACGGTCAAAACAGTCGAGACGAGCGAGACCAGAAAGATGGGCAGAAACTTGTTAAACCCTTGAAAAAAGTCGTTAAACACCGCATTGCGATTTCGCGCTATTTGAAAGGCCACAAAGTAATAGCCTGCGGTGAGAGCCGGGGTAACTATGTTAAAGGCAAGGCTGAGAATGCCACCACTGGCACCATCCTCACCTCTGGCGCCGATGGGAAAGGGCAGAATAGAGATCACAACTTGGATGAGCACTAGCAGCAGCGTAAAAGCAACAAACAGCAGTGCTTTGGCCTTAAAGATCTCCCACCCTCGGCTAAAGTAATCACCGATTTTGACCTCGTAGTCTCGACCGATCAAATCAGAACTAAAACTACTCATCGTTCTCCACAATCCCCAAAGATTATTGAGTAGGATATCGGTTTCACATTAACCGGAGGTGGAAACGCGGCAAAAATTAACCTGAATGCACCTATCTTAGGGTTGATTTGTAACTAGTTCTAACGCTGAAGAGAGAATTTTTGGTGGGCATAACAGGGGGCGATCGCCCTCAATCGACCACCGGGCTGCCGTGGTGGTGAATCATGTACCACTGACCGGCTATGCGCTCAAACCCATTCGTGGCCATCGATCGCGCCTCTAGACGGCGATTGGCAAAGCGATCGCTCCCGGCTTCGCCGTTGCTAATTTGCAGCACGTTCTCAATCAGCACCACGTAGGCCAGGTCGCCGCTGATTTCAATAGTGAGAATGTCGGTGTCGATTTCGAGGTAGCTGGTGTTCTCAAAGATGCGGGCCCAGGCCTCGCGGATCTCGACCCAGCCCTTCAGAGCATCGCGGCCGGGGTGAATGCAGAGGCAACCCATGCCCTTCGACCAGACTGCCTCCATGGCTTCTATATCTTTTTTCTCGAAGGAGCGGTAGAAAGCCTGGTTTGCGGCCAAGACCAGTTCGCGATCGCCAGCCATAGGGTCCTCACTGATAAGATACAGGGGCTTTCCCTGCCTCCCGTCTTGAGCATAACCAACGGTAGGGGGAGGCAACCACCTCCGGCAGCCATGTTGCGCATCCCCATGTTAAAACTCGCAAATCTCTGTAAGCGCTACGGTTCTAAGCCGGTTTTGCAAAATCTTAGCCTGAGCCTGGAGCCGGGAGAAATCTACGGTCTGCTCGGCCCTAACGGTGCCGGAAAAACCACCACTATCAACATTATCTGCGGCTTGCTCAAGGCCGACAGCGGCACGGTTACCATCGGCGATCGCCCCGCCGGAGAGGCCACCAAAGCCTGGGTGGGGGTGATGCCCCAGAGCAACCTGCTCTACGGCAGCCTCACCTGTAGCGACAACCTATTTTTCTTTGGCCGCCTCTATGGCCTCTCCCGCCAAGACTGCCAACGGCGGGTGGATGTATGCCTGGAGTCGGTGCAACTTTTAGACAAAAAACATGTCCCCGTCGAGCGCCTCAGCGGCGGCATGCAGCGGCGGCTGAGCATGGCGGCGGCGATTTTGCACCGCCCCAAGCTCGTGATTCTCGACGAGCCCACCACTGGGCTCGACATTGAGGCCCGCCAAGAGCTGTGGCAGCTGATTCGCCAATTTAAGTCGATGGGGGTGACGGTGCTGCTCACTTCCCACCTGCTGGATGAGGTCGAGCGCCTATGCCAGCGGATCGGCATTTTGCGCCAGGGTGAGCTGCTGGCGGAGGGCACCCTAGAGGAACTGCGATCGCGCATTCCCGCCCAGGAGATTGTCACAGTGGAGACCAAGGATCCGCAGGGGGCGATCGCCCGGGCCCGACAGCTTGGCTACCCCCACCGCACCTACGGCGGCGATCTGGCCTTTTGGGTGCCCGACCAGCTCGAACTTAAGGATCTGCTCGATCGCTTCGACGGTATTCCGCTGAACTCGATCGCCCGTAGTCCGGTGAAACTAGAGCACGTCTATTTAGAAGTGACCCGGCAGCCTGAGAAACCACTAGGGGTATAGGGTTCAAGGTGTAGGGTATAAGGGGTGTCTCGCACCTTGAACCCTACACCTCATACCTAACACCCCACTCACCCGCCCATTAATATAACCAGACCAGCCGTGGCGCTTAGCTCCAGCACTAGGGAGATGTTGGCATTGAGTCTCCGCAGGTTTTTCATAGATCGCTAATCGCTCGTGTCGCTCGAGTGACTCAACCTTAGTTCTTCGAGGACCATCGCCGCCAGCTTGGCTGAGGCCCCCGCTGCGCCCCGCACCGATCGCAGATCCTCCCGCATTGCCTTCAGCGCGTCTGGATTTGCCAAATACTCCACCACCTCGGCGGCTACAGTTTTGGGGGTAATTGGGCCAATGCGCTCAGGCACCACCTCGCGTTTTGCCCAGATGTTGGGCCAGGCAAACAGCCGCCCCTCCTTATATATTTGTCGCAAAACCAGCCGGTTAATCAATTTGGCGAAGCCATCCCCCACTAGAGGCAGGTTGGCCAGCAGGCCCGGAACGCCGTCCCAAGCTTTCATCGCCTCTAGCTTTTGAGTGGCCAGCAGCACCATCATCGGAATACCTAGGGATCCCAATTCTGCGGTGTTGGCCCCCACGGTGGTGAGGCAGAACTGCATCTGGCCCATCACGTCGTAGGCGGGGGTGCCCTGCCACAGCAGCACCTCTACCCCACTGGGGGTCCGCAAGCGGGGTAGGGCCGCATCTGGTTCTACCAGTTCGGCCGTCGTGGCCCCCTCAACCAGGCGAATGTCTGGGTTGTGGGCCGCATCGGCAAACTGAGCCAGCGCCTCTAGCGACAGCATTGGCGCTACTGGAATGACAAACTGCGTCTGAGGCCGCAGGCGATGGATGGCCTCAGCGGCGGCTAGGGCGAAGGGCAACCCCACGCTGAGCTTGTTCTTTTTTGATCCGGGCATGAAGCCAACCAGATCGTAGCCGGGTTTGAGGTTAAGACCATCGCGCACCGACTGCGTGTCCCCATCGCCTTGCACATCGGCCATTAGGTCGCCAATCACCTCACACTTGCCGCGAAACTCATCGGGGGCCGCTTCTACAATGTTGGCCGTCATGCAGCCAAAACGATTGATCCAGCGATGCCAGCGGGCATCCCACTCGGCGTAGATGACGGTGCGATAGCCCAGGCGCTTGCCAATCACGACCGGATAGATCTGGTCGCCACCCAAAAACAGCACTACGCCGTGGGGGTGCCAGTCCCAGTTCTCTGCCGTTTTGCCGGACAGCAAAAAGGAGAAGAAATGCTCTGGCCCCTGGATGCGATCGACCCCCGGCAGGCCACGGGCCATCTCGGCTTCGCGCCCCGAAGCGTTGGCACAGGGCGACAGCACTACAGAGATGCGGATTTGGCTGGTGTCGGGGTGGTGCGATCGCAGCGCCTTCACCACCGGGCGCACCCAGGTCGAAATCTCTCCTGGCCCGTTGGAGAGAATCAAAATATCGCCGGGGGCGTCAGCTGGGGTAGTCATGGGGGCAACGCTCATCGTGGGAAATACCTTGCTCTGGGGCCGAGTCTAGCCTCGGCTATCAAATCACCATGATAGGGACTCATGTTTACGCCGGGCTGGGGTGCCAGCAATCTGGTGCTCCGACAGCGGTGGGCTGGCAGTCTGTTGGTTATAGGGCGATCGCTACGAATAGGCCGAGCAATTTGTCTTTCGCAACACAACGATACGTAACTTAGACTACAGGCTTGCTTTCTCAGATTTAGGTTCCCCACTTTTGCCATTCTCATGGAAGCACTTGAAACCCTGAGATTCTTTTGGAGCAGGAATTCTTCATAGGCTGTAAAAGTAGCTCTAGGAAATGCTGGGTTCCCAAAGACTATATTTATGAGAATGCTGATAAGCACTGTTACAATCCGGCGACTTCCTTCAGGATCGTTGTCGGTGTCTGATCCCGGTGCTAACGTCTGAGTCATGGTTCGGATAGCCCTACAGCAAACAGAGTTAAAACCATGACCCAACCCCACAGATCATTTCTCTTGGCGCGTTAGGCCAGCGCCCTGTCCCTCGGTTCAGATTCAGCACGTAGCTACGCCCCTCGCCCTCATCATCTGAACCCAGCACACACCACGGGTAGTTCTGACTCATTCAACATTTTTTGATTTGACTTCACTGACGACTCTAGTGCTACAGAATCCAGCGCTTCTCTAAACAGCCAATTCTGCTCAGCACCCTAACTCTAATTACGCTGGCTGAAATTTAGGTCAGCAGGAGGTTTCTATGCTTTTTCACAGTAAAACCGCCTTGATCACTGGGGCTTCTCGCGGCATTGGCCGCGCCATCGCCCACGCTCTGGCTCGTCAGGGCATGCAGCGTATTTTGCTCGTTGCCCGCAGCGCCCAGCGTTTAGAGGAGGTTGCCGCAGAGGTGCGGCAGCTCGGGGCACAGGCCGTCATTTTGCCCGTAGATTTGACTGACCCAATTGCGGCCAACGTGGTGATTGCCCGCGCCTGGCAGCACCACGGCCCAGTGCATCTGTTAGTGAACTGTGCTGGGGTGGCCCACCAGGCCCCATTTTTGCAGGCCAAACTGCCCCAGGTACAGTCTGAGATTTCGACCAATTTGATTGGGCTGTACACAGTTACCCGCTTGATTGCTCGCCGGATGGCGACTCGCCGGGAGGGCTGCATTGTCAACGTGTCGAGCCTGATGGGTAAGGTGGCGGCCCCAACCATGGCTACCTATTCAGCGACCAAGTTTGCGATCGTGGGCTTCACCCAGGCGCTGCGCGGTGAATTGGCCCCCCACCGGGTGCGCGTGGTAGCCCTGCTGCCCTCGCTGACCGACACCGACATGGTGAAAGGGTTTGAGCGATTTCGCGGCGTACAGCCCTCAACCCCAGAGCAGGTGGCTGAGGCGTTGGTGCGGGGGCTGAGACAAGGCCAGTCTGAGATTTTGGTGGGCTGGCAAAGCCACGCCGTCGTGTGGGCGCAGCGGTTGGTGCCCTGGCTAGTCGATTCTATGGTGCAAATTTTAGCCCCGGCCAAACCGGGGCAACGTCAGCAGCGCCCGGTTCGTTCTACTTAGCTGGGTTGTCAGGTTGAAAAGCTAGCAGGTTGAAATTTGCCAATCTCACTTGGCAATCTGCCAACCCACAAGGCTTGCCTCAGAACAAACCAAGGCTACTTGGTAGAGGCTGTGGTACCAAAGAAGTCGATGCGGTAGTCGGTGATTGTGATTCCGGTGCGGGCTTCAATCTGCTGAATCAGATCGGCGGGCAGGGTGACGTCAATATCAATGATTTCGTTGGTGTCGAGGCAGTTGACGTGGCTGTGGGAGTCGCTCAGGTGGCCGTAGAGCCGACCATCGGCGCGCTCAACGCATTCAATAATGCCCTGCTCAGAGAGGGCGTCGAGGTTTTGGTAAACGGAAGTGTGGCCGATCTCACGGCCCTGCTGATTGAGGCGATCGTAAATTTCGCGAGCGGAAAGGTGGCCCTGGTGCTGCCACAGGAGTTCCAAAATGTAGCGCCGCTGCCGGCTCAGCCGCATGCCAAGGGCCTGGCAGCGCTCAATGGCATCATCCAGACAGGTAATGGGCTTTTTCAGGACAGCTAACTCATCCATGGTAAGGGAAGTAATTCATACTCAGTACCACTTTAACTTGTTTAAAAGAATCGTGTCTAGCACTACAAACATAAGGTGGAAACCTGGGGTCAAGTCCGGCCTTATCAAGCATGAAAGGCCGGGTTAGGCGTCGTCTAGGTTGCCCAGCTGATAAGAGTTTTAGCGTCTACATTGAGGTCTGATGAACCTAATCGTAGATGAATTCATCAAGTTCTGCCGCTAAGCTGTTTCCCTGAGCGATTTCTTTAAGCTATAGGCCCTAAAGGCATTAACTGAACAAGAGTTCTGGGCTAAAGACAGGTGTTAAGCCTAGGGCGTGTCATCAATTAGGTAAGGTGGGAGAAGTTGAGTTTCAGGTTTGTGATACTGATGCCAACCCGCCGCTACGCCCTACGCGATGACCAATGGGAACGAATCAAGGATTGGCTGCCTGGA
>JAESFY010000146.1_pt1 | contig 32502 bp, 36 predicted proteins | sample 9266201 | NCBI WGS metagenome assembly JAESFY01 (sample SAMN14515071, study PRJNA621656) | algae metagenome | isolation source: Nodosilinea sp. WJT8-NPBG4 and co-occurring heterotrophs from soil, lower... | place: USA: Pinto Basin, Colorado Desert, California | collected 2006-05-27 | reverse complement strand
CCAAGGGCATGAATATCTCGGGCTTCTCACAGCTTCAACTCAACGCAATCGCGAGACAATTGAACGAGAGGCCGCGCAAGACGTTAGGCTTCCAAACACCCGCTGAGATGTTCAGCCAATGTGTTGCGTCGACCGGTTGAATCCGCCGCCGGATCCGGCCGCTGGTCGCATTCTGCACGCGCTGCCGGCGTGCCACGCCTAGTCGCAGCGCTGATCGGACGAACCTTCGCGCCGACCGACGAAAGCTCAATGGCGCGTTGACGAACGAACAGTGTCGTTCCGCAGGGGCTCAATCCGCTGGCGAAGATGGCGGGCTGAAGCCGTTCAGTCGGCAGGCGGCTTCGGCGTGCGCAGGCGCCGCAGCCGCACGGTGAGTTCCTTCACCAGCTGGAGCTCCCCGCGCCGCTGCGCCACCTCCAGCGCCTGCGCGAACGAGGCCTCGGCTTTCGCAGCGTCGCCAAGCGCCAGCGCGAGCAGACCCTGCAGCCGCCACGCGGCCGTGAACTCGGGGTCGAAGGCCAGCGCCTTCTCGACATGCATCAGCGCCGAGAGCGCGTCGTCGCGCCGGTGGTGCGCGAGCGCGAGGCTCATGCGCAGCAGGGCGCTGTCACGGCCCGCGGCCAGCAGGCGCTCGAGCGCTTCGGGTGACGGGCCGGGCGGGGTGGTGGCGGTGTTCATGGCGTTCGCGCTTTCTTGAGGGACTTTGACCGCCGACCGGCGGGTGCATCAATATCAAAGAATAATCTTTGATATTTTGATGCCGCAGGCTCCCCGATGAATCTCCCTACCTCCGTCTGGCTGTTCCAGTCCCTCCACGCGCTGGGCATGGCGCTTTGGCTTTCGATCGCCGTGCGCAACAATTGGCGCGGCTTCGCGGGCTCGGCGTTCGCGGTCGGCGGCACCATGTCGATGGCGCCGTTGCACGCCGACCCGGCCATCGACACGCCCTTGCTGACACGCGCCGTCCGTTCGGTGGCGCTGCATCGCGCGGCGCTGGGGGTGGTGCTGGCGTTGCAGCTCGGTGCGGCACTCGCGTTCTGGGCGGGCAGTGCCGCACTGATCGTCGGCGGCGACCTGGCCGTCGCGCGCCCGTGGCTCAACCTGGGACTCGCAGGCTTTGCCGCGTTCCTCTTCGCCATGCACCTGGGCGGGCTGTGGTTCGGTTACTGGATCCGGCAAGAAGGCTTGCAGCTCACGCACCTCGTGCTGATGCTGTGGGTGCTGGCGGCGTTCTTCCTGTTCAACATGCTATGGCACTGAAGCCGCCGAAAACGCACGGGAGGGTTCCTCTGGACGTCCGCTTCTGGCCGGATTCTGACCGTTGCCGGTGTCACGCAGCTTGAACGACCTCCAGTTCATCGGCAAGGAAATCTCCTAACCAGACCGTCGTACCGTCGCCGTCGCTGCTCTCAACGACGTACCGGTCAGGAAGGCCAGGCGCGGTTAGAACATCGAGCAAGGTTCCGATGTCACCAACGGCAGGAGCCCGTTGGTTCACTCCAGCCGTCATAGTCGTCAGCTTGTCCTACTAAGCTCAGAACACGCACGACGGCGTAAGGTCGAAGTATTTTTTCCATAGCTTACATGTCCGCCGCGATGCGACTGGCCGGTTGTGGCCGACTGTAGCCTGTGAACCGCTACGCAGAATCATCGGCGTAGCCGCCGGTAGACGGAGCTTGACGCAACGACGCGCCGTAGTTTGCGGTGACAGCTTCGGCTTGCTGCAGGAAGCGTGTCGCATCCTCGGACGGCCGAAATTTTGTGTACATCGATGACCAACGGCCGGCCCTTGGCGTTTGGGTACGAGACATAGATTTCACCGGACTCGATGAAGCCAAGGTACACGTTGATTTTGTCCTGCAGGAGACGGAGGTGTTCCGTGTCCCAAGGCAGGTGGTCGAAGATGCTCAGTCGAACCTCGCCGGTCTCCTTGTCGGTGCCGACGGCGTCAACGGTTGAGGTGTTTTCGACAGTCATCAGGAGGTTCGGGGGGAAGGTCCGGTCTTGGCCGACTTTAGCCGGTCGTGTCGCCGTCGTGCACGGGCCCGACGCGGTCTTCAGGTCGACCGGCGCCGTAGCCCGCAGCCTGCCACTACTTCTGATTGGCCTTGGACTCCGCCTCCGAAGCCACGGCAATCGCTCGATCTTGGTCGGCCGCGATTACGGAATCCTTCTCGCTCGCCCGCATCAGTCTCAAGGCGGACAGGTAGGCGCGATTGAGCGCAGCGTCAGCAGGCACGACAACGTCGGGCTGAACTCCATGGCCCTCCCAATTGCCCTTCGTAATGGGGTTCACGGCGCGAGCAAACGGCACCCAAACCTGAAAGTGCTCATCTAGCCGGAATGGCTTCGTGGGATGGGCTCCGCCGGCTGTCACCTCGCCTATGACTGTGGCACGCTTGAGGGCCTGCAGGCTATATGCAAGTTCTTCACCGCCTGAGAACGTGCTCTTGCTCGTCAGCACGTACACAGGACGGTCGATGTACTTGCGTCCCTTGACGCGTGGGGTCGTCCAGAACTCTTCGGTGCGGTCGCCTTTCCTGTGACGCAGGTCGTTCAGATGAACACGACCTCGGAAAAGATAGCTACTCACCCAAGCCACGCCCGCTGGCCAGCCGCCTCCGTTCTGACGCAGATCAATGATGAGCGCGTCTGTATCGGAGACGAAGCCGAAGGCCGCGCTGGCCGCGCGCCGCAGGGAGTCTGGCTTAGGGAAGCCTCTCACGTCGAGATAACCGATGTTGCCTTCCAGCCGCTCCGCCTTGACGAACCCGTTGTTCGCGTATGAGTTAAATCGTCTTTCCCGCGCGAGGTCCTCCTTGGACGGGATTGACGGATCGAGGTCAGCGCTTGCCTCGGGACTGAACGAGACCACCAAGTGCTTGTCGCCGTTGACGGAGCGCAGGTCCGCTTCCAACTGGCTTCGTAGCTCTTGTGAAGTGCGGATTGATGCGTAGCCACCGGAATGGCCCTTGCTCCGAATCAGCTTGGCGATTTCGGAGGCGCGATCTGCGAAGACGTAGTTCTCCTCGATGGTCGCGGCGGCATCGTTGACGATCTTCTGCACGTCGGTGGCGCTGATCGGGACTGGAGGCTCGGCGGTTTGCGCATGTGCCACGCTCCCGATAGCTATAGTCCATGCGGCAAGCGCGGCCCGGAACAAGGGCGTCATCAAATTCCCAGGTTTAGGCACATCGACAGAAGTCGAGGGCTGACCTTCAGTCACAAAAGCATGCATAGGCGATGTCCGTTACTGGCGCGGAATCTGCGGCACCGCCGAGCGTCTGCTCCTGGCCGCGTCCGGCTGTACACGCGGAGGTTCAAGGCTTACCCCGATATTTCGGGTTCGCCTGGAACTCACCCGTGATCTTGCCATCCTCATCGACCTTGAATGCCCCCTTAATGAACTCCGGAGGGATGTGGTCGTTCGGGCCGAAGCTTCCCGCGATTTGGTAGACCCATCCACCCGGGTTGGCCTTGGCCTCCGCAATCATTTCGGGTGTCGGAATGACCGCTTTCGGCGACGCCGTCACGATTTTCTTGAAGGGCCACATACACAGATTCGAATCAGTTGAGGGAGGGAAGCGGATGACCGGTCATGGCCGGAACGAGCCAGCCGACGTCAACCGCCCATGGGGGAGCAAAGCTCAACGAGCGTGCCATCCGGGCAGCGCACGTACGACACGACTTGTCCCCAGGGCTTGGTGCGAGGCTCGGCCAGTTCGGTCGCCCCCGCCACTAGCGAGCGCGCGTGCGCGGATTCAACGTTGTCGGTGACCAAGCCGAGCTCCATGCCCAAAGGCTTCTTAGACTCCGAAGCGGCTACATGTCCGCCGTGAAAGTTTGTAGATGCCAGTTCATGGTGTGCGAAGGCAAGGGTCGTGGCCCCGGTCTCAACCTCCCCATACATTCCGGACTCGTGCAGGAACCGCCGCGACAGACCAAATGCTTGCTCAAAGAATAGTAGCGAGGCGTCGACGTCTGGCACGTAGACGATGGTGTATCCGAACTTCATTTGAGGTTGAGCGTTGATTTGTGAGTGTGCCCGATGCTGAGCGCGTAGCGCAATCTTCCCATGTCAACGGCTGGCAGCTTGCTTCACGGCAGGGAGAGGCAGATGGTCCGCTTTTGGCCGGATCCGGCTCTTGGTCGCATTCTGCACGTGCCGTGCCGTGCCGTGCCACGCCTGGTCGCAGCGCCGATCGGGCGACCCTCGCGCCGGCCGACGAAAGCTCAACGGCGCGTTGGCGGAACGACAGTGTTGTTCCGCAGCAGTAGTAGTTCTATTCCCAGTGAAAAGAATTCCATCCCCGATGAGAATCGACAGCGGCGCAGACTGCATCCACAACACCTTAGAACCCGGCAAGGCGCTGCCGCTGCCAGCACCTGCGCCGATGCGCGGCAATCAGCGTCACTGCGGCGCAGCCCAGTAGATTGACGGTCGAGATAGTGGTGAAGAAGCCGTCGCGCATGACCAGCACGCCGTAGCACAGGGCGGTGACATGCGAAAGCACCCACGACCCCCAGGTCAGCAGCGACACGGCACGGGCGCCATCGCGGCAGCGCCACACGGCAAGGATCTGCGGCAGGTAGGTCACGATGCGCGCGGCGTTGGTCACGAGGTAGAGCCAGGCGATCGTCGAGGCCAGGGAACCGTCGAGCAGGGGCAGTGCTTGCAACGTCACATCAGTCTCCCGAACCTGTGTGCCGAAGCGGCTGCGGTTCAGAACTGCTGCACTTCGTCAGCGCTCGCACGGCCTGCGAATGGCACCGTCGGCGCACGAGGGGCTTGAACATCATGATCGGGGCCTTTCCAGTTGGAGGTGAGTCGAAGTTGCGCTCCTTCCGCGCGCCGTTCGACTCTAGGAAACGCCACCCTTCATGGAAATGCCGCATGGGCGCCGCGGCATCCCGCTATTGCGGGATACAGGGCCCGCAATCCTCAGCCACCTAGCGCGCTCACGGGGACCTGCAGCAGCACCCGAGTGCCCTGTGCATTGGATTGCAGTTCGAGAATGCCGCCGAGCTGGCGTGCCCGGGATCGCATGTTGTGCATGCCACGGCCGTTTGCTCCTGCGGGCTCGACGCCGCCGCGGCCGTCGTCGGCCACTTCGAGTTCGAGCATGCCGCCTGCATGCCGCAGCCGCACGTCGACGTGCTGCGCGCGCGCGTGCTTGAGCACGTTGGTCAATGCCTCTTGCGCGATGCGCAGCAGTTGCAGCGCAGTCTGCGGTGCGACGGTGAGCGCGGAGTCGGGCACGTCGATACTCCATGAAGCCCGCACGTGCGCCTCTTCCAGCTGGACTTGCCATCGAAAAAGGAAGTCGCCCAGCACAGTGCGGAAGTCGGGTTCATCCGGTGTCAGCGCATCGAGCGCAAGACGCATGTCGGCGATGCAGGCACGCAAGCTCTCCGCAATCTGGGACGGGCCCATGTCGCCGCGCTCCACCCTCAGCAGCGAGGTGAAGAGCCGCGACCCAAGGCCGTCGTGGATCTCGCGCATGATCAGCTGGCGCTCCTGCGAGGCCGCGTTCTGCTGCTGCAGCACAGCCATGCGTTCGAAGCTCGCGGCCAGGTTGCGCTCACGATCAGCCACCCGCGCTTCCAGCGTCTTGTTGAGATCCTCGAGCGCACGCAGCGCCTGCACGAAGCGCGCGGTCAACAGGCCGGCCATGGCCAGCAGCAACAGGTTTGCCGCATGGTGGAGCAGAAAGATGCGCTGGCCCGACCATCCGGGCAGCAAAGTAGCAAGGAACCCGACATTCCAGGCCATCATGTAATCGTGAACGCCGGCCATCACCGCAACAGCGATGGCGGTCGGCAACAGTGCAGTGGACAACGATCGCTGCTGCCATACCGACCAGCCCGCGAGCAGCAGGATCGCGACTCCGATCGGCACCATGCCACCGATCCAGAACCGGTTCACCAGCGCCTCGCCCTCGACGCCGAGGATCGCGAGCAGCGTCGGGCCAATGCTCCAGTACGCAACAAGAGCGCGCTCGACCCAAGGTTTTCGGATGCCCACCAGGCGCATCGAGAAGATGGCCATGACGACGATGAAGCCACCAGTGGCTGCAAGGTATGCAATGCGCCACGACACCCACTGGTCCGCCGGTACCTGCTCGATCACGAAGGTGAGTGTGCGCAGCCCCCACAGCGCAGACGCCAGGCCGAACAGCCCATACAGCACTTCGCTTCGTCGGCACCACCAGATGAACAGCACGAACATCGACGCCACCAGGCAAACCACGACCGTAATCTGCGGCATGGTGCGAACCCAGAACATTCGGGTGTCATGCCTTGGCTGCAATAGCTGTACCGGACCGATGGCGACACGCGGAAAATGCCTGGCCGCGCCTGCAGCCCCATTCGGCACGCGGATGTCGAGCTGGTTGCTCCCGGTGCGCAGCATGTTGGCCGGTACGGGCAGCAGATGCGGTCGTTCCCAGCGCACGATCAGCGCTGTTGTTCCCTCGCCGACCGCACCGGCGAAGCTGCCGTTGATCCAGACCTCGCCGCCGCCGTACAGGTACGCCAGGTAGACGGCCCAGCTGCCCCGCATCGCGTCTTCTTCGCGCCACTCAAAGTTGCTTCGGTACCAGCGGGGCCCAGCCGCCGGTTCGGCAAGGTTCGCGAACGGTCCATCGGGCAGCCTCACCGATTGCCAGGGCGCGCCGAACGCAGGCGGCGCGGGGCCGGCGGCACTCAGCACCTGCATGTGGTCGAGCTCGACGATCTGAGCAGTGCAGCAAAGCGAGCACAGCACCAGTGCCACCGCAAGCGCGCGGCTGCGCAGGCTCACAGCAGACCCAGCTGGCTGGCTTCGTACACGGCTTCGCTGCGGGAATGCACGGCCAGCTTGCGATAAATCTTCTTCACATGCGCCACCACCGTATGAGGCGATATTTCCAGCAACTCGCCAATGGTCTCGAAGGTAAGGCCCTTCGCGGTAAGGCGCAGCAGCTCGGTTTCGCGGGGCGTGAGCGGCGATGCAGCCGAACCGTCGCCTGGGTCGGGTGGTCCGGGCGACGGCTTGGCAGCCAGGCGAAACCGCGCCAGCACCCGACGGGCGATGCTGGGGCTGATCGGTGCGCCGCCGGCGCGCAGCTCGTGGATGCTGCTGGCGATGCGTTCGGCGGACGCATCCTTGAGCAGGTAGCCTGTCGCGCCGGCTTCGATGGAAGCGACGACATGCTCGTCGTCGCCGAACATCGTGACGACGAGCACATCGCAGCCCGGATGGCGAACGGCGGCATGCCGGATGACATCGACGCCGTTGATGTCCGGCAGGCCGAGATCGACCAGCAGCACGTCGGGTTGCTGCACGTCGAGCATGGCCTTGCCCGCGAGCCCATTCGACACTGCTGCGACGAGGCTCAGGTCCGGATCGTTCAGCACCGCGTTCGAGAACCTCCGCAAGAACTCCGGTTCGTCTTCGACGATCAGCACCCTGGTATGCATCGCGGATTTCCTTTTCTTCATGGACGGTCCGATCCATTCTGGGCCGCCAGGGCAGCATTCGACATAGCGCGAAAGCGCTATCCCCAATGCCCGCAAACATGCCTATGGTCGACCCCGTTTTCTTCGAAGGAATACCACCATGCTCACGGTCGACATCCTGCTGCAGCGCGCTCTTTCGATGGTTGGTCGCAACACCGTCTATTGGCCGGGTCACGGCGGCCATGTTGGCGGCGCCCGTTCTGCGGCCGAACCACTGGCTGTCGGCGCCGAGTGGCCGCGTCTGGACGCGATGCAACGTGCCGAGCTGCTGCCGATCGCCCAGGCTGCGGGCCTGGATGTGCTCGACCCGAACCTGGAAGTGATGGCCTGCGACTGCTCAGGCTTCGTCTGCTGGGCGCTGGGAATGCCCCGGAGGGTTGCGCCCGACGCCTTCACCACTCCTGATGGATGGATTCATACCGATAGCATTCATGCGGATGCGCTCGGTTCGGGCCAGCTTTTCCAGGCACGCGAGCATGCTGCGCCCGGATGTATCGTGGTCTATCCGAAGCCGCCGGACAAGGCCTTTGGGCACATCGGCATCGTGACCGCGGCAGACGTGGCGGGCAAAGCCACCAGGGTGGTCCATTGCGGCGCTGAAAACTTCAAGACTGCGCCGTTCGACGCAATCAAGAACAACGCGCCCACCGCGTTCGAACTGCAGCCCGGATCCGTCTACGCATGGTGTCGCGATGTCGCGCCGGCTTGAAACCAGCCGAGGGAAACCTACGCCGCTTTTCGGCGCGAGGCCGGCGCCTTCTTGCCCGCGGCCTTTTTCGCAGCGGCACCGGTCTTCTTCGCGGCCGCTGTCTTCTTCGCCGGCGCGGCATCTGATTTGCGAGCGGCCTTGCCGCCGCGCAGGCTGCGGGTCAGGAGCTCGGTCAGGTCGATGACCTCGGCCCCTTGCGACGGTGCTTCTTCCTCGGGCTCGATCACGGTCTCGGTATCGCCGGCCTTGACCTTCTTCTCGACGACCTTCATGACCGCGTGCTTGAACTCGTCCTTGAATTCCTCGGGCTTCCACTTGCCGCTCATGTCTTTCACGAGCTGCTCGGCCATCTTCATTTCCGCGGGGGTGATCCTGGCGGCCTTGACGCCGGCGGGCGGCAGGTCGAGGCCTTCGATCGGCTTGACCTCGTCGCCCCAGCGCAGCAGGTTCAGCACGAGCACCTCGCCCGCGGGCACCAGTGCGGCGAGGTGCTGCTTGGTGGCGATCACCACCTTCGCCAGGCCGATCTTGCCGGTCTTGACCATGACCTCGCGCAGCAACGCATAGACCTTGTGCCCCTTGTTGACCGGTGCGACGTAGTAGGGCCGCTCAAGGTAGAGGAACGGGATCTCGTTGGCGTCGATGAAGCGCTGGATCTCGATCGTCTGCGTGGTGCGCGGGTAGGCCGCCTCGATCTCTTCGCGCGAGACGACGACGTACTTGCCGTCTTCGTATTCGACGCCCTTGACGATGTTCTCGGCGGCAATCTCCTTGCCGGTGCGCTTGTTGATGCGCTTGTAGCCGACGCGGTCCATGCTGCGCTTGTCGAGCCAGTCGAAGTCGACGCCCTGCTCGGTGCTTGCGGTGTGCAGCCCCACGGGGATGTGCACCAGCCCGAAACTGATCGCGCCCTTCCAAAGGGTTCTGCCGCCAGTGGCCAAGATTCAACTCCTTGCAGTGGATCGATGAAGGCCGAACCTAGCGCGAAGCGGCTGCCCCGGGCGTAGGAAGAAGCGACGCCAGCATCTACGCCTTGCCCTGAAGACGCCGGAACGCGCTGAAGTGCCGGATCGCGAGCTGCTTGTGCCCGAGCTCGGCGTAGAGCAGCGCCGCGTTCTGGTGCGCATCCGCCAGGTCGGGCTGCAGCTGCAGCGCCTTCTCGTAGCTGGCCAGCGCATCGCCAACCCGGCCCGCGCCCTCGAGCGCGACCGCATGGTTGTAGTGCATCAGCGGATCGTCGTCGCAGTGCCGCACGCCCGCGTCGTAGAGGTCGGCCGCCTCGGCGCAGCGGCCTGCCTCGCACAGCATGAAGCCGAGGTTCAGGTACGCATGGGCATGGGCCGGGTCCTGCGCGAGGATCTGCCGGTACAGCGATTCGGCGTCGGCCGGTGCCGTGGCCTCGAGCGCCTCTGCGCGCGCGAAGAGCGCATCGAGATCGATGGTGGCGCTGCTCGCGCTGCGGTCCTGCGGCGCGAACAGGAAGCTCACCGAACCGGCCCCGGGCTCGATGCGCAGGTCCAGCACCAGCTGGCCGGTCTCGGGCTCCCAGTGCGCATCGGACGAGCGCACCGTGACGCGGGCGCCCTCGGCCTTGATGCGCAAGCCCGCGAGCGGCATCTCTGCAGGAAGCCTGGCCTTGAGCTGCCGCAGCGACCGCAGGATCTGCCGCGTCGGGATGCGCGCCGCGCGCAGCTCGTGCGCCGAGCGCAGCAGCACCACGTCCTGGAACGAGAACTGCCAGGTTCCCCCGGGGGACTTCACCGGCGCGACGAAGCCGAGCTCGATCAGCTTGCTCACGGCATGCCGCGACAGGCCCAGCAGCTGGACCACGCCGCGCAGCGTGTAGGGTGTCAACGGCCCGGACGAGGCGTTCACTTCTTCATGCGCGCGCGTGCCGGGGCCGCAGCGGCCTTCTCGGGCGCCTTGGGCGCGCGCTTGGCCTTGCTCGGGACGCTGCGCAGCGGCGCAACCTTGGCTTCCGTGCCCGGGCGGCGCGCGAGGCTGGCCTTGAGCATTTCGGCGAGGTCGATCACCTGGCCGGTGCCGGCGTCCTCGGGGTGGTCGGCCGCGACGATCTCCTCGCCGGCGATCTTCGCGTCGATGGCGGCGAGGATGCGCTTCTTCTCCTCGTCCTCGAACAGCGTCGGGTCGTAGCTGTCCTGCGAGATCTGGTCGATCAGCTGCAGCGCGAGCTTGAGCTCGGACGCGCTGGGTTCCAGTTGCTCGATGTCGAGGTCGGCCAGCGCGCGCACCTCGTCCGCGTACAGCAGCTGCTGGAGCACCAGCCCGTCGTCGCGCGCGCGCACCTGCACCACATACTGCTTCGATTTCCAGGCCCACTTGGCGAGCGCGCAGCGCCCGCTCTCGAGCATCGCCTTCTTCAGCAGGTTGTACGGCTTGCCGCCGCGCTTGTCGGGTGCGAGGTAATAGGGCTTGTCGTAGTAGATCGGGTCCACCGCATCGGCGGGGATGAAGGCGACGATGTCGATCAGGTGGCTCCCGCCTTCCTCAAGCGCCTTGAGCTCCTCGGGCCGGAAGATCACGTAGCGATCCTTCTCGAATTCGTAGCCCTTCACCATCTCGGCGCGCGGGACGATCTTCTGCGGATCGCTGGCGGACACGTACTGCTGCTTGACGCGTTCGCCTTCCTTCGACAGCAGGTTGAAGTGCACGGTCGCGGCACTTTCCGTGGCCGAGTAGAGGCGGACCGGGATCGACACCAGGCCGAAGCCCAGCGTCAGCGATGCGATCGAACGGGCAGTGGCCATCTGATGCTCCTCAGGACGAGGAGACAACATGCCACTTTTCGGGGCTCAGGGAAAGAGGCGCGTTTCGCTGGAACGGCGTCGAGCGCTTCGCTGGTGCATGCGCCGCGGCTGCACGGGCTCGGCCACGGGCATCACCGGCACCACCGGGAGCGCCGGCATCACGGCGGCGACAGCTGCTTCGGGCGCCGGCGCGCCGAGCTGGCCCCAGAGGCTCGCGAAGCGGACGTCGGCCTCCTTGCGCAGCTTGGCGATCTGCTCGATGCGGCCTGCGGGCAGCTCGAGACGCCCGCCGTGCGAGCGCTGGTGCAGCGCATGAATGGCGGCATAGGCAGCGGTCTCGGCGGCCATCCAGGCAGCGAAATCGGCGGAGGCGGGTTCTCCAGGCATGGTGTCGGTCCAAGTGACGTGGCGGAAGGGCTGCAATCTACGGACCACCCCCCACCTGCCCTTGTAGGCCGCCGCCGCCTGGTGGCGCCGGATAACGTGCGCCGCGCGCAGGCGGCTCAGCCCGGGATCTCGGGCTCGACCAGCTGTGCCAGCGCGACCAGCGACTCCTGCCATCCCAGGTAGCACATCTCCGCGGGAATCACGTCGGGAATGCCTTCCTGCACGATCGACATGTCGGTGCCGCAAGACACGGCGGTGAGTGTCACCGTCGTCTTCATCGTGCCCGGCAGGTTCGGGTCGTCGAAGCGCGCGTCGTAGGCAACGCGCTGGCCCGGAACCAGCTCGAGGTACTTGCCGCCGAACGAATGGCCCTGGCCGCTGCCGAAGCTGGTGAACGACATGCGCCAGCTCCCGCCGACCACCGGGTCCATCTGGTGGACTTTGCCGGTGAAACCGAACGGCGGCAGCCAGCGCTCGAAGGCGCCGGGTTCGACGAAGGCACGGTAGATCCGCTCGGGCGGGGCGCGCAGGACGCGGTGAAGACGGATGGTGCTGGTTGCCATGGTGGCGTTCTCCTGTGAAGTGCAGAGGATGACCCTCTGCCTGTACGACGAACGGGCCCGGGCCGAATCGACACCGTCGCGCGATCACATCAACCGAAACCCGCGCGCGAACTGCATCGAGGTCTTCACGAACCCGGGCACCTCGCCCATCTTCGCGATCTCGGCCAGTCCCGCCTCGGTGATTCTGACCACCGTGGCCACGCGCGACGCAGCATAGCGTGCGGTCGACCGAAGGGCTGCGATCTCCGCTTCGATCAGGCCCGTGGCGACGAGCACCGAAACGTGCCGGAGCTCCTCGGGTTCGGCGACTCGAACGGGAAGCTGCACATGTTGCAGCCGCATCAAGAACAAGAGTGGCATTCGACGCTCCAATGCCGGCGCTTGCAGATGAACCAGAGTGCCGGCTGCTCTGGCTTACAAATATTAATGCCCTCGTACGCCTTGTTTCAATCGGGTTCCAGCTGGAGTGGTTATGGAATACAACCATTTGCGTGAAATGAATCACGCTTTGGCCGCGCAAGGGAACCGGTTTCGCGGCGCGGCGGCTCGCTATGCCGGGTGGCAGGCGGCTGCCCCGGCGTCGGCTTCGGGCTGAAAGAGGATGGCCACAATCTCAGCGGCACAGGTCTCGCCCGTGGGCGTCTGCCAGCGGGCCGTATCGCCGACGCGCAGCCCGAGCAGGCTGCCCCCGACCGGCGACAGCACCGAGATGAGGCCGGCCGAGGGGCTCGCCTCCTCGGGATAGCAGACGGTGAGCGTCTGGCGCCGCCGCGTGTGGAGGTCGACGATCTCGACGCGCGCGTTCATCGTCACCAGGTCGGCCGGCACGGCGTGCGCGCCGGTCAGTTCGGCACTGTCGAGCAGATCCGCCAGCGCGGTCTGCAGATGGACGCCAGGCAGTTTGCCGAGGCGGGCGAAGTCGGGTTGGGTGAGCGTGCGCTCGCCGTGGATCGTTGCATGCATGGACGCACTCCATTCGTGCGGACCTGCCGGTGGGCGGCGGCCGCGAACGCGCGGGACTTGTGCCCGGCGGTGAATGGTTGCGCAGAAAAGGGGAGGAGGAAGCGGGCCGCCGGGCCTAGGGATGTGCGGGGAGTTTCCTGCGGCCCGCCTTCGACCCGGCGCGCGCATGCACGCGGGCCGCGGCATTGGCGTGGGTCAAAGCGAGAAGGGCGGTCGACATGGCCCCCAGTCTAGGCAACGCGCCGGGGTCCGGCAAGCAATGCCCTCAAGGTCCTTGCCAGATTGGCCTTGAAAATGACGGCTTCCGCGACGGACAGGCACGAAAGCAGTCGACGACAAAGGGCAGTGAATGCAATCGAACCAGGTGAGCCTCGTGCGCGATCCCGACAGCGGGGTCGAGGCGATCCGTGCGCGCTTTGTCGGCCATGCCTACGACCCGCATCGCCACGACGAGTGGCTCGTCGGCGTGACCGACAGCGGGCACCAGGACTTCTTCTGCCGCGGCGCGCGGCGCGTGAGCACGGCCGGCCGCGTCATCCTGATAGAGCCCGGGGAGCTTCACGACGGGCGCGCGGCCGGCGGCGGCGGCTTCAGCTATTCGATGCTCTACCTGCCGGTGACCTGGCTGCGCAATGGCCTGGGCGGTGTGCCGGACGACCGCATCGGCTTTCGCGCGACGCTGGGCGACGACCCGCGGCTGGGCGCGGCGATCCGCCATGCGGGTGCCGTGCTCGCGCGCCCGCGCGAACGGCTCGCCCGCGATGCGGCGCTCGATGCCGTGGTCGCGGCGCTACGGCCGCACCTGGGCCGGCCTGCATCCGACGGAGACGCTGGCGCCCGGCCCGCCTGCGCAAGCCCGATCGCGCGCCGCGCGCGGGACCTGCTGCATTCGGCCATCGCCGACGACCCGGGCGCCGACGCGCTGGCCCAAGCGGCCGGCGCCTGCGACCGCTTCGTGCTCGCGCGCGCGTTCCGCCTCGCCTATGGCACGTCGCCCCATGCCTACCTGGTGCAGCTTCGCCTGACCGAGGCGCGCCGGCGCCTGCGCACGGGCCAGGCGCCAGCGCTGGTGGCCGCAGACTGCGGCTTCGCGGACCAGAGCCATCTGGGCCGCTGGTTCCGCCGCGCCTACGGCCTCGCGCCCGCCGCCTACCGGGCGTGCTGCAGCTGCACGAACGTTCCAGACCTGGCGCACTGAACTTGCGACAGTCGCTGCCACTGAACAAAACACAGGAGCAGCGCAGATGGTGTTCGAGACGAAGGTGGCGATTCTCGTGCGCGAGGACCTCGCCGTTTGGCAGAAGCTCAACGTGACGGCTTTCGTGGCGACCGGCATCGCGTCGGCCGCGCCCGATGCAATGGGCGAGCCGTATGTCGATGCGGCCGGGCGCAGCCATGCGCGCCTGCTCGCGCAGCCGGTGCTCGTCTTCGCCGCATCGCCCGATACGCTGCTGCGCGCCTACCAGCAGGCGATCCAGCGCGACCTCGTGCGCGCCGTGTACGTCGGTGCGATGTTCGGCACGGGCCACGACGCGGCCAACCGCGCCGCCTTCCTGGCCGAGTCGGCCGACGCGCCCGACCTCGTCGGGCTGGCGCTGCGCGGGCCGAAGAAGGAGGTCGACAAGGCGCTCAAGGGGGCGGTGCTTCACGCCTAGCGCGATGCCTTCCGCGTGACGACCACCTCGACGTAGTCGCTGGGCACGATCAGCGAGGCCGGACCCGCGCGGTTGCAGCGGTTCAGCAGTTCGGCCAGGTCCTGCTCCAAGGCGGCGGCCCCCTCGGCCGGCAGCGCCCCCAACGCCTTGTGCACCGGGCCGTACCAGGTGCGGAACACCTCGATGAAATGCGCCGCCGAGCGGTAGCGGAAGTTGAACTGCCGGGGCGTGACCGCGATCGACTCGGCGCGCTCGCCGAAGAGTTCCTGCAGGTGCGCCTCCACGCCCCACAGCGACGGCGGCTGCACGCCGGCCGGCGGCGGCACATGGCGCCCCAGCACCTTGAACAGCTGGCCGATGAAGCCGGTGGGCGTCCAGTTGGCCAGGCCGATGCGCCCGCCCGGACGGCAGACCCGGGCCAGCTCGGCCGCGGCCGTCGCGTGGTCGGGCGTGAACATCACGCCAAAGGTCGACAGCACGGCGTCGAAGCTGGCGTCCTCGAAGGGCAGCGCCTCCGCGTCGGCGGCCTGGAACTGCACCTCGAGGCGCTCGGCGCGCGCACGCTCGGCGCCCCGGTCGAGCAGCGCGGCCACGTAGTCGGTCGAGGTGACCCGGCAGCCGCGCCGCGCCGCGGCGAGCGTGGCATTGCCGTTGCCGGCGGCGACGTCGAGCACGCGCTCGTCAAAGCGCAGGTCGCAGGCTTCGGCGAGCTGCTCGCCGACCAGCTGCAGCGTGGTGCCGATCACGGCGTAGTCGCCGCTCGACCATGCGGTCATCTGGCGGCTCTTGATGGCACTGAAATCGGTGGGTGCGTTCATGGTGCGTGTTCCTCTTGGCGGTGGATGTGGATGTGGAGGGGGAACCGCAATGTCGCGCGGCGCGCGCGCGGCGTCCTGCCTGCGCGTCGGCGCGGCCTGACCGATCGTCCGCATGTGCGTCGGCCTGCACCGCGCCGGCCAATCGTCATAGAACGCAACGGAGATGGACAGCGCGCGGCGGCGCGCCCAGAATGATTTTTCGACGACCACCCTCACCGATGCCGGTGCGAAGGAAGCCCATGGCAGCACAGCAAGACGTTGGGGCGGCGCTGCGGCGCATGGAAGCGGTGCTGCGGCGGCGCCCCGAGGCGGGCCATCACGCCGACTCGCAGGCCGTGGCGCGCTGGGCCGGGGGCCTGAAGGTGGTCACGGCGCATGCCAACGGCACCGCCGCCGCGACCGACATGCCCGAAGAGCTGGGTGGCGGCGGCGAGACGGTCACCCCGGGCTGGCTGCTGCGCGCCGGCGTGGCATCGTGCGTCGCCACGCGCATCGCTATGGGTGCGGCGCTGCAGCAGATCGCACTGCAGACGCTCGAGGTCTCCGTCGACAGCCATTCGGATGCGCGCGGCATGCTCGACGTGGCCGAAGCCGATGGCCGCCCGGTGAACGCCGGCCCGCTCGACATGGCGCTGCGCGTTCGGATCTCCGCCGCTGGCGATGTGGCGCCCGAGCGCCTGCGCGCGCTGGTCGAGCAAAGCCATCGCTGCTCGCCGATGTCGGCCGCGCTGCAGCTCGCGGTGCCGTTGACGCTGCAGATCGAGGTGGGTGAGGGCTGATGGACGCGCTCTCGGAAACTCTGCGCGTCGTCCGCCTGGTCGGCGCGATCTTCATCCATGCCCGGTTCACCGCGCCGTGGTGCTACCAGTCGCCGCGCGCCGATTCGGTGGCGCCCATCCTCGAGCCGGGCGCCGAGCGCGTGGTGATCTTCCACCTGATCACCGAGGGCGACTGCTGGGTCGAGCTCGCGGGCGAAGCGCCGGTGCATCTGATCGCGGGTGACGCGATCCTCTTTCCGCAAGGCGACGCGCACCGCATGGCCTCGCAGCCGGGCCTGCCGCCGGCCACGGGCGGGCGGCTCGAAGAGGTGCTGTCGCGCCGACCGCGCCAGCTCTGCTACGGCGGCGGCGGTTCCACCACGCGCCTCGTGTGCGGCTACCTGGCCTGCGATGCACGGCTTGCGCGCCTGCTGCTGGCGGGCCTTCCGTCGCTGGTCCGCGTCAATGTGCGCGGCTCCCATGCCGGCACCTGGCTCGAAGCCTCGGTGCGCTATGCGCTCGGCGAGGCGCGCTCGCCGCGCCCGGGCGGGGCGGCCGTGCTGGCGAAGCTGTCCGAGGTGCTGTTCATCGAAGTGTTGCGGCTCTACATGAACGAGCGGGTCGAAGGAAGCACCGGCTGGCTCGCGGGCGTGGGCGACCGCATCGTCGGCGCCGCGCTCCAGGCGCTGCACAAGAACCCCGCCCATGCGTGGACGCTCGACGAACTGGCCCGCACCGCCGGCAGTTCGCGCTCGGTGCTGGCCGAGCGCTTCCAGCATCTGGTGGGCAGCTCGCCAATGCAGTACCTCACGCAGTGGCGCATGCTGCTGGCCGCGAACCTGTTGTCGCGCAGCAATGCGCCGCTCGCGAACATCGCCGAGAACGTCGGCTACCAGACCGACACCGCCTTCAGCCGCGCGTTCCGGCGCGAATACGGCGCGCCGCCGGCAGCCTGGCGCCGCAGCCGCTCGGCCGTGGGCGCACGACAGGCCGCGGGGCTCGCGCACAGCCCCTGACGAAACGGGAATGCGGCGCGGCCGGCGCCTCAGGCGAGCGCGCGCTGCGACCCGCCGAGCTGGAACACGCCGACGACCTGTGAGAGGCTGCTCGCCTGCTCCTGCAGCGAGGCCGCGGCGGCGGCGGCCTCTTCAACCAACGCCGCGTTCTGCTGCGTCACCTGGTCCATCTGCGTGATGGCCTGGTTGATCTGCTCGATGCCCGTGGTCTGCTCCTGGCTCGCGGCGGTGATCTCGCCCATGATGTCGGTCACGCGCTGCACGCTGGTCACGATCTCTTCCATCGTGCGGCCTGCTTCGGCCACCTGCTGGCTGCCGGCCTCGACCTTGCTCACCGAGTCGTCGATCAGGCCCTTGATCTCCTTGGCCGCCGCGGCCGAGCGCTGCGCCAGGCTGCGCACCTCCGAGGCCACTACCGCGAAGCCGCGGCCCTGCTCGCCCGCACGCGCTGCCTCCACCGCTGCATTGAGCGCAAGGATGTTGGTCTGGAAAGCGATGCCGTCGATCACGCCAATGATGTCGACGATCTTGCGCGACGAGGTGTTGATCGAATCCATGGTGTCGACCACCTTGCCCACCACGCCGCCGCCGCGCACGGCGACTTCGGAGGCGGAAACGGCGAGCTGGTTGGCCTGACGGGCGTTGTCGGCGTTCTGCTTGACGGTGCTCGTGAGCTCTTCCATCGAAGCCGCCGTCTGCTCGAGCGAGCTGGCCTGCTGCTCGGTGCGCGACGACAGGTCCTGGTTGCCCGAGGCGATCTGGCTCGAGGCGGTTGCGATCGTGTCGGTGCCGTTGCGCACTTCGCCGACCACCTTGAAGAGGCTGTCGTTCATGGCCTTGAGCGCCGAGAGCAGTTGCCCGACCTCGTCGCGCGAGCCGACGCTCACCTGCGTGCTCAGGTCGCCCGCAGCCACCTTCTGCGCCAGCTCGACCGCGCCCTGCATCGGCCGCACGATGCCGACCGTCAGCCGCCATGCGAAGAGCGCACCCAGCAGCACCGCCACGGCCGACAGGACGACCAGCATCAGCCGGGCGCTGCGGTGGTTGTCCTGGATCTCTTGGGCCATCACGTCGATGCGCGCGCGCTGCGCCTCGGCGATCTGGTTCACCGCCTGCTTGTAGACGTCCAGCGCCGCCTGGTACTGCGTGTCGGCCAGCTGGTTGGCGGCGCCCGGGTCGCCCGCGGCCTTGAGCTTGTTGATGGTTCCCAGGTGCTCGAGCACGCGCTTGCGCGCATCGGCCACGGCCTCGAAGAGCTTGCGCTCGTCGGGCGTGGTGAGCATCTTGTCCATCTGCTGCTGCACCGGGTTGATCGAGGCCACGCCTTCGCCGAGGTGCTTCTTGAAATAGGCCTCGTTCTCGGGGTCGGTGGCCTTCGCCAGGCCGAAGGAATGCACGATGCTGGGGCCGAGCAGGTTGGCCCACCGGTTCGCCAGCCGTTCCTTGACCAGCGCTTCCTCGACCATCGTCGAGGTCGAGTGCGCCACGGCATTGAGCCGTAGGATGCCGATGCCCGAGATGAGCACCATCAGCAGCAGCATGGCCGCGAAGCCGCCCCCGAGGCGGACACCGATCTTGAGATTGCGCAGGTTCATTGCTTTCTTTCACGAAGGAGGGCGCACGCGACAGCCGCCGCCATGACCGGTTATCGGCAGCCGGCGCAAAACCTGAAGGGGGTGGCGGAAAAAACGCCCTTGCTATATTCGCGTGCCCGGAGAGTTGTGCTGTACAACAAACAAGAAGGAGCACCTGCCTTGCAACCATCCGCGACGCCGCCGGGCCTGGATTTCCCCCGGCCGCTGGTCACTGTCGACCTCGTCATCTTCACCGTGCGCGACGATGCGCTGAAGGTCCTGCTGGCTCGCCGCCCCGAGGCGCCGGGCGAGCCTTTTCCGGGCCGCTGGGCGCTGCCCGGCGGCTTTGTCGACGTCGCCCGCGATGCCAGCCTGGTCGACTGCGCCAGGCGCAAGCTGCACGAAAAGACGGGCGTTGCCGCCCCCTACCTCGAGCAGCTCGGCAGCTGGGGCGACGCGCAGCGCGACCCGCGCGGATGGTCGGCCACGCATGCGTTCTTTGCCCTGATTCCGGACGACGACCCGGCGCCGCGGCAGGGCGCGCATGCCGCGCCGGCCGAATGGACCGATGCCGCGGCCGCGAGCCGCAAGCGCCTGGCCTTCGACCACGGCGAGATCCTCGCGGCCGCCATCGCCCGCCTGCGCGGCAAGGTGGAATACACCTCGCTGCCGGCCTTCTTGCTGCCGGAGCCGTTCACGCTGCCGCAGCTGCAGCACACCTACGAGGTCGTGCTCGGCCGCGCAGTCGACAAGAGCGCCTTCCGCAAGCGCATGCTCGACGCGGGCTTCATGGCCGAGGCGGGCCCGGTGGAAAGCGCCTCCGGCCGCCCGGCCATGGGCTACCGCCTGCGCGACCGGGCGCAGCCCGCAGTGTTTCCGCGGACCTTCAGCCCGCGCGAGGCCGAAGTACCCGACGCTTGACATCGCACGTGATGGTTGTACAGTACAACCATACTAAGTTGCACAGTACAACCCAAAGGAAAGACGCCATGAAGCAGAACATCCATCTCCTCGTGATCGATCCGCAGAACGACTTCTGCGACCTGCCGGCGGCCTGGCTTCCGACCGACCCGGCCACCGGCGCGCCGCTGCAGCCCGCGCTGCCGGTGGCGGGCGCGCACGCCGACATGCTGCGGCTCGCCGCGCTCATCGGCGAGGGCGCGGACGGCATCGGCGCCATCACGGTGACGCTGGATTCGCATCACCGGTTCGACATCGCCCACCCCACCTTCTGGCAGTCGCGCGACGGCGGGGCGGTGGCGCCTTTCACCGCCATCACCGCGGCGCAGGTGCGCGGCGGCGACCACCTGCCGCGCGACCCCGAGGCGCTGCCCCGCGCGCTCGCCTACCTCGACGAACTCGAGCGCCGCGGGCGCTACACGCTGATGGTCTGGCCGGTGCACTGCGAGATCGGCAGCTGGGGCCACAACGTGCATGCGGCCGTCAAGGCCGCCTACAACGGCTGGGAAGACCGGCGCGCCGCCACGGTCGAGAAGGTTGCCAAGGGCAGCAATCCATGGACCGAGCACTACAGCGCCATCCAGGCCGAGGTGCCCGACGAGGGCGATGCCGCGACGGCGCTCAACATGGGGCTCGTCGCGTCGCTCGACCGGGCCGACCTGATCGTCGTCGCGGGCGAGGCCAGCAGCCACTGCGTGCGTGCCACGACCGAGCACATCGCCGCCCACCTGCCGTCGGCCAACCCCGCCAAGCTGGTGCTCGTGACCGACTGCATGAGCCCGGTGGCCGGTTTCGAGGCCCAGCACCAAGCGTTCCTCGACGACATGGCCGTGCGCGGCGTGCAGCTTCGTTCCAGCGCCGAAGTGCTTGCGCTGTTGCGGGCGAATGCCTGACGCCACCTACAGAAAGGACTCCGCCATGCAACCGATCATCCAGAGCCTGCTCGACACCGACCTCTACAAGTTCACGATGTGGCAGGCCATGCTGCACAGCCATCCGCAGACGCAGGCCGAGTACAGCTTCGTGTGCCGCAACACACCGGACTTTCCGCTCGCCGACCTGCTGGCCGACGTGAACGAGCAGCTCGACCACCTGTGTTCGCTGCGCTTCGCGCCGGACGAACTCGCCTACCTGCGCGGCCTGCGCTACATCAAGAGCGATTTCGTCGACTTCCTGCGCATCTTCAGCTTCCAGCGCGAGTTCATCACCGCGCAGGCCGACGGCGACACGCTGCGCATCCGCGCGGTCGGGCCGCAGGTCCACACGATGGCCTTCGAGATCTTTGTGCTCGCCATCGTCAACGAGTTGTACTTCCGCCGCTTCGACGCCGAGGCCGCGCTCGCGCAGGGTCGCGAGCGGCTGCAGTCCAAGATCGCGCTGCTGCGCGACTTTGCGAACGAGCCGGCGCAGCAGCACCCGTTCGAGTTCTTCGACTTCGGCGTGCGGCGCCGCTTCTCGCGCGCCTGGCAGCGCGAGATGGTCGAGACGCTCCAGCGCGAGGTGCCGATGTTCTTCAAGGGCACCTCCAACGTGCTGCTTGCGAAGGACCTGGGCCTGGTGCCCATCGGCACCATGGCGCACGAGTACCTGCAGACCTACCAGGCGCTCGGCGTGCGGCTGCGCGACTTCCAGCGCGCCGCGCTCGAAGGCTGGGTGCAGGAATACCGCGGCGACCTCGGCGTGGCGCTGACCGACGTGGTGGGCATGGATGCCTTCCTGGCCGACTTCGACCTCTATTTCGCGAAGCTCTTCGACGGCTTGCGCCACGACTCGGGCGACCCCGTCGCCTGGGGCGAGAAGGCGCTGGCGCACTACGCCAAGCTGCGCATCGATGCGCACACCAAGCGGCTGGTGTTCTCCGACGGGCTCGACCTGCAGGCGGCCATCGGCCTGTACCGGACCTTTGCCGACCGCACCCAGACGGGCTTCGGCATCGGCACCAACCTGAGCAACGACGTCGGCCTGAAGCCGCTCAACATCGTGATGAAGCTCACCGGCTGCAACGGCCAGCCCGTCGCGAAGCTCTCGGACAGCCCGGGCAAGACGCTCTGCAATGACGAAACCTTCCTGGCCTACCTGCGCCAGGTGTTCGGCATCGCGGCATGATGATGTGCGACACCGAACCGAGAGGACACACAAGATGACGAACATGCCCAGCAGCAGCACCAGTAACAACGGCAGCAAGGCCGCCGACGTGGCGGTCTACATCGGCCGCTTCCAGGTCTTCCACAACGCCCAGCTCGCGCTGCTGCGCCGCGCGCTCGCCGCCGCCCCCGCGTGCGTGGTGGTGCTCGGCTCGGCCTTTCAGGCGCGCTCGCCGCGCAACCCATTCAGCTGGCAGGAGCGCGCAGAGGTGATCCGCGCCGCGCTGCCCGAGGCGGACCGCGAGCGGATCGCCTTCCTGCCGGTGCGCGATTACTACGACCAGGCCCGCTGGGCCGATGCCGTGAAGCAGGGCGTCGCGCGGCTGCACCCCGGCGCATCGTCGGTGCTTCTGGTGGGGCACCTGAAGGACGAGACCAGCAGCTACCTGCGCGACTTCCCCGAGTGGGCGCACGACGACGCCGGGCGCCAGGGCGACATCAGCGCCAGCGCCCTGCGCGACGCCTATTTCGAAGCGGCCGCCGATGCATCGATCGAGCCCGCACTCGCGGCCATCGCCCACAAGGTGCCCGCGAGCACGCTGGCGTTCCTGCGCGCCTGGGCCAGCCTGCCCGACTACGCCAGGATCGCCGAGGAATGGGCCTGCCTGCGGCGCGAGAACGCCATGTGGGACGGTTCGCCGTATCCGCCGGTTTTCGTGACGGTCGACACGGTGATCCAGTGCGGAGGGCAGGTGCTGCTCATCCAGCGCGGCCGCGCACCGGGCAAGGGCCTCTTCGCGCTGCCGGGCGGCTTCCTCGAGCCGCGCGAGACGGTCTGGCAATCGGCCCTGCGCGAGCTGGCCGAGGAAACCGACCTGCGGCTGCCCGACAGCGAGGTCGATGCCGCCTTCAAGGCGGTGAAGGTGTTCGACCACCCCGACCGCAGCCAGCGCGGCCGCGTCATCACCCATGCGCACTGGTTCGACCTCGGCCAGCGCCCGTTGCCAGCGGTGCAGGCCGGCGACGACGCCGCGGCCACGCGGTGGGTGCCGATCGGCGAACTGGCGGCGATGGAGGGCCAGCTGCACGACGACCATTTCCACATTCTTGATTCGTTCCTGGGGCTGACGGCAGGAGAGCAATCGCCCTGAAGGCGTTGTGAAAAATTAAACAGCACTTTACTAATTATGAGTGTTGCTTATAATTTTTCGTATGGAATTGAACCAGATCTGGCACTGTCCCCGGCCGGCGCTCGCGAAGCGCTATCTGGCGCTTTTGCAAGCCGGGCCGGTTGTGAGCACGACCATTTTCGCGCCCCGGCGCACTGGGAAGACGGTGTTTCTGCGCAAAGACCTGACGCCAGCAGCCGACGCTGCCGGCTTCGCAGTCGCGTACGTGGACCTCTGGCAGACGAGGTTGAACCCCGGCATTGCGATCGTTCGAGGCCTGGAGGAGGCGCTCACGCCGAAGACGTTGGCACAAAAGGCGCTTCACAAGCTGCATGAGCCAGTCAGGAAGGTGAAGGCGTCCGGCAGCGCGGGCGAGTTGAGGGGCGCCATCGAACTTGAGTTGGGCGACGCGAAAAAGGAAGCCACCGAGCTCGCCCTTCGCATCGAAGAGCTCGTGGTCAAGCTTGTTTCCAAGAAGAAGCTTCTGCTCCTGGTCGATGAAGCGCAGGAACTCGCACGGAACAAGGAGAACGAGCTGATGGCAATGGCGCTGCGCACCGCCATTACCAAAAACAGCGACAAGCTGCGCGTCGTGTTCACCGGCTCATCGCGCACGCAGCTCGCCAACGTCTTCTCCAACAGCACCGCACCGCTTTTCTCCGTGGGCGCTGCCGTTCAAGAGTTCCCGCTGCTTGGCAGGGAGCTGGTCGAATTCGTGGCAAAGAAATTCCAGGCCGCGAGCGGACGAACCCTGGACGTCGCCGCAGGGTGGACGGCCTTTCAGGAATTCCATCAGCAGCCCGAGCCATTCCTCTCGGTGGTTGTGGCCATGCTCATGGACCCATCGCTCACGCTCGATCGTGCTGTGGCAACCGAAAAAGCAGAGCAGGACAAGGAGGAAAACCACGAAGGAGCCTGGTCGTCGCTCGATGCGATGCAGCGCCAGCTCCTTTTGCTCTTCGTCGACGACCCACACGCCAAACCATTCGGAAAGGCAGCGCTTGCGAAACTTGCCAAAGCGCTTGGCGTCCCTTCGCTCGCGCCGTCCGACGTGCAGTATTCGCTCAACAACCTGAAGTCCAAGGCGATCATCTCGAAGGCGCCAGGCGGTGTGCACACTTTCGAAAGCGCGGCGTTCGAGCGCTGGGTCAGAACGTTGGCGCCCGTCAGCCCGCGCTAACGCCTTTCCGGTGCCGGAAAGGCCTGCTGGATCACTTGGCGCAATGTGGCCGCAACGCCGTGACGGCCCCCGCGGCGCCATGCCAGGTGCACCTCCACGTCCAGGCTTTGGGCATCCTGCAGCGGCCTGAAGACCACGCCCGCATAGCGCAGCCTGGCGGCGGAGCACGGCACCAATGCCATGCCGACGCCCGCATCCACCAGCGACAGGATCGAGTGGGTGTGGCTCAGCGTCTGCACCGTTTCCGGAGCGACCCCGTCGGCGCGCAGCCGCCCGGCCACGAGCTCGTAGAGATAGCGCGACTCGGAGGGGCAGAACTCGATGAAGGGCTGCCCTTCGAGGGCCGCGAGCGGAATCGCCTCGTCTTGCGCCAGCGGATGTTCCGCGGGCAGCGCGAGCACGAAGGGTTCGCGGAACACGGCGACCGACTCGGTGAAGCTGCGCGGCGCGAACGGCCGCACGATGCCCAGCTCGATGCGGTCGGTGCCGATGGCCTCGATCTGCTCGACCGTCTGCATCTCGCGCAGCACCACCTGCACGTCGGGCAGCTGCGCGCGCACGGCCGCCAGCAGCTGCGGCAGCAGCGTGAAGCTCGCGGCCGGAATGAAGCCGACCGTCACGCTGCCGGCATCGGCACGCACCGCGCGGCGCGCGGCCAGCGTGGCCGCCTGGCTGCGCCGCAGGATGTCCTCCGCCTCGCGCAGGAAGACGGCGCCGGCCGGCGTCAGCCGCACGCTGCCGCCCGAACGCTCGAGCAGGCGCACGCCCACTTCATGCTCCAGCAGCTGGATCTGCCGCGTGAGCGGCGGCTGGGTCATGCTCAATGACGCGGCGGCGCGACCGAAGTGCAGTTCGGTGGCCACGGCCACGAAGCATCGAAGTTGGGTGAGCTGGAACACGATTCAATTCTTGAATGGCGGCATCCCGTGAATGGATTGGACGCTCTTGCCGGTGCCTCCTAGAGTAGCCGCTCCGGGTTCGCCCCTTCACACAGAAAGCAAAATGAGTTCTTTCCAAGGCCCTGCGCTGCGCGCGGCGCTCGATGGCATCTCCGGCATCCTGGTCACGCCGTTCGACGCGAACGACGCAGTGTGCGTGGCGCCGCTCAAGCCCGTGGTCGATCGCGCGGTCGAAGCCGGCGTGCATGTGCTGGTCGCCAACGGCAACACCAGCGAGTTCTACGGCCTGCAGGCGCACGAAGCGCAGCAGATGGTGCATGCGGCCGCCGAATGCGTGGCCGGACGCGTGCCGCTCTTGGCCGGCGTGGGCCGCAGCGTCCACGAGGCCTGCGAACTCGCGGCGGTGTCGCGCCGGGCCGGCGCCGATGCCCTGATGGTGCACCAGCCGCCCGATCCGTTCGTGGCGCCGCGCGGCGTGGTGGCCTATGTGCAGAAGATCGCGGAGGCGTCCGACGGTCTGCCGCTGGTGCTGTACCTGCGCAACGACAACATCGGCCTGGCCGCCGTCGAGGCGTTGTGCCGCATCCCCCAGGTGGTCGGCGTCAAGTGGGCCTCGCCCACGCCGCTCGTGCTGGCCGAAGCGATCCGCCGCACCGCCGATCGCGGGCTGGCCTGGGTCGGCGGCCTGGCCGAGGTGTGGGCGCCTCCGTTCTATGCCGTCGGCGCGCGCGGCTTCACCTCGGGCCTCATCAACGTGCTGCCCGAGCGTTCGGTCGCCATCTACAACGCGCTTGAGGCGGCCGACCACGCGCTGGCCATGCGGCTGATCGGCGAGATGCTGCCGTTCGAGGAACTGCGCGCCCAGGAAAACAACGGCACCAACGTCACCGTCGTCAAGACCGCGCTCCAGATGATGGGCAACGACTGCGGCGCGACCCGCGCGCCCTCGGCCTGGCCGCTGACCGACACCCAGCACACGCAGCTGCATGCGCTCATGGCGGGCTGGAAGCTGCTGCGCTGATTCTTTTCGTCTCTCTTTTCTCTTGCGCCTTCCGGTTCGAAGGCGCGCTCGCTCCATAACTATCAAGGACAAACCCAATGAACCATCGCCGATCGCTGCTCGCACTGAGTCTTCTTGTTCCGCTCTGCGGCATGGCCGCCGCACAGGAGTTTCCTGCGCGGCCCGTCACCATCGTCGTCGGCTCCAGCGCCGGCAGTGCCACCGACGGGCTCGCGCGCGCCATCGGGCAGGAGCTGACCAAGGCGACCGGCCAGGCCGTGGTGGTCGACAACCGTGCCGGTGCCTTCGGGGGCATCGCGGCGCAGTTCGTGGCGCGGGCCCAGCCCGACGGCTACACGCTGTTCATGACCACGAACACGACGCAGTCGGCCAATCCGCATCTGCAGAAGAAGCTCTCCTACGATCCCATCAAGGATTTCGCGCCGGTCTCGCTGCTGACCAAGGGCTACCAGCTCCTGGTGGTGAACCCGCAGGTGAAGGTCAACAACGTGGCGGAACTGATCGCGCTCGCGAAGGCGTCACCCGGCAAGCTCAACTACGGCTCGGGCAGTTCGTCGGCGCAGGTAGCGACCGAACTGTTCCAGCAGATGACCGGGACCAAGTTCAACTACGTGCCGTACAAGGCCAATCCGCCCGCCGTGCTCGATCTCGTGTCCGGCACGACCGACCTGATGATTGCCGACCTGGCCACCACCTTGCCCCAGGTGAAGGCAGGCAAGTTGCGCGCGCTCGGCGTGAGCAGCCCCCAGCGGCTTGCGCTGGTGCAGGGCACGCCGGCCATCGCGGAGTCGCTGCCGGGCTACGAGTTCGGCTACTGGAATGCGCTCTACGCGCCCGCGGGCACGCCCGCGCCGGTCGTGCAGCGGCTGAATGCGCTCATGCACCGCGCGCTCGGCACCCCCGCGGTGCAGAAGCTGGTCGAGCAGGCCGGCATGGAGGCCGCACTGTCCACGCCTGAAGAGCTGGCGCGGTTCCAGCTCTCGGAGCTGAATCGCTGGGGCCAGATCATCAAGGCCGCCGGCATCGTCGCCGAGTAGGGCTGCACCATCGGACACGCACAGGCCGCCGCGGCAATGCGCCGGGCGCCGGCCTTCAGCTCTGCGTCTGCGGCACGCGCACCGTCAGCCCGTCGAGATCGGCCGTCACCGTGAGTTGGCAGCTCAGCCGGCTCGTTGGCCGCCGCTCGGCCGCCACGACTTCGAGCATCTCGCTCTCCATCTCGTCGGGCGGTGGCAGCCGCGCGGCGAAGGCTTCGTCAACATAGACGTGGCAAGTGGCGCAGGCGCACGAGCCGCCGCACTCGGCATCGATGCCGCGCACGTTGCCGCGGATCGCGTTCTCCATGATGCTGGAGCCCGGCTTTGCGTCGACCTCGCGCGTGCTGCCGTCTTTGAGGATGTAGTGGACCGTGGGCATGGCGGGCTGGCTCAGAACATGTCGAAGTACTCGCGGTGTTCCCACTCGCTGACTTCGAGGTTGAAACGCGCGATCTCGGCTTCCTTGATGCGGCAGATGTAGTCGACGAAGCCGTGGCCCATCTTTTCGCCGAGCATCGCGTCGGCGCGCAGGCAGCCGAGCGCCTCGGCCAGCGAGCGCGGCAGTGGCTCGGCCGGCGTGTCGTAGGGCGCGTCGGCCGAGGGGCCGGGGTCGGTCTTGCGGCGCATGCCGTCCAGGCCTGCGAACAGCTGCGACGCGAGGTACAGGTACGGGTTGGCTGTCGGCTCGCCCACGCGGTTCTCGATGCGCGTGGCCTTCTGCCCCACGCCGCCGAGAACGCGCAGCATCGCGCCGCGGTTGTCGCGGGCCCAGATGGCGCGGTCGGGCGCGAGCGAGAACGGGCGATAGCGGCGGTAGCCGTTGATCGTCGGGCTCGCGAGCGCGGCTGCGCCGCAGGCATGCGCCTTCAGGCCGCCGAGGTAGTGCAGGCCGATCTCGCTCAGGTCCTGGCCCTCGGCCTCGGGCATGAACGCGTTCACGCCGTCGCTCTGGCGCCGCAGCGACTGGTGCAGGTGCCAGCCGCTCGACATCACATTGGGAATCTTCGGGCGGCACATGAAGGTGGCGTGGTAGCCCGCGCGCTGGCAGATCTGCTTGATCGCGCTGCGCAGCAGCACCATGGTGTCCGCCGGCAGCACACCGGCGGTGGGCCCGAAGGTGAGCTCGAACTGGCTCGGTCCGAACTCGATCTCGAGCGAGCGCAGCGGCAGCCCGAGCGCCATGAGCTGCGAGCGCAGCAGCTCCATCACCGCATCGACGCGGTCGTAGCGCAGCTCGGTCAGGTACTGGTGGCCGTGCGTGAGCAGCGACACCTTCGGCGGTTCGCCGGGCTGGCCCGAGTCGCCGAGTGCCATGCGCGCATCGTCGAGCTTGAAGACGTGGAACTCCACCTCGAGCCCGGCGATGAAGTCGAGCCCGAGCGCGTCGAGCTCGCGCACCGCGCGCTGCAGGATCTGGCGCGTGGCATAGGGGCAGGGGCGCCCGTCGGTCGTGTAGGCATCGCACAGCACCCAGCCGGTGCGCGGCGCCCACGGCAGGATCTTGAAGGTCGACGGGTCGGCCACGATGGTGAAGTCGGCGCCGCCCTGGAAGCCTTCGATCTCGAAGCCGCCGCCGGCCGCGAACACCGGGAACACCGTCTTGTGCGAGGTGTCCTTGGCCAGAAGCGTGGAGGTGAGGTTGACGCCCTCGCAGAGCGCGCCGCGGGCTTCGCCCGCCACCAGTGTCTTGCCGCGCAGCAGGCCGTGCTGGTCGGGCCAGGCGAAGCGCAGCACGTCGATCTCGCCGGCGTCGATGCGCCCGATCAATTCTTGCGCCTGGCGCTGCTGGTCGTCGCTCCAGAGGCCGTGGCGTTGGGTGAACGATGTCATCGCGGCACCGTCTTCAGCGCGCGAGCCGGGCCGAGGCCCAGTCCGACTGGAGGCGGCGTTCGCGGTCGGCGCTCTGCCAATAGCCCTCGGTGTCGCCGGTCTTGCCGATGCCGTCGATCGAGGGCGGGCCGGCGAACGTGGCGGCCTCGGCGGCGTCGATCAGCATCGGTGCGCCTTCGCCGGCCAGCGTGCTCTCGATGGCCTTCACCAGCAGGCGGCGGTACGCGATGATGCCCTTGTCGGTGCTCCCCAGGTGTTCGCGCGTGCGGTCCTGGATGGGGCCTTGCGACTCCACGGCCCACTGGTCGTGCACGTTGATGTCGTCGCCCATGCCGGTGTAGGTCTGGCTCAGCTGCTCGTCGACGCTGTAGCCGTAGTTGTTGCGCTTGTTCTTGCGCGAGGTGTAGCCGGGCAGCTCGTAGAGCTCGAGCCGCTGCGCGCGCATCTGTTCCTTGTCGACCGGGCCGGTGAAGCTCGTGAAGATCGCGAACCAGTAGCAGTGCGTGTCGTCCACCGGCACATGCCACTGCGAGATCGTCATCTCCGCGCTCATCGGGATCACGAAGGCCTGCGGGAAGACGACGTTGGTCACGCGCACGTGCGTGTCCTCTTGCGACAGCTGCCGCAGCGCGGTGAGGCGCAGGCCGTAGTCGGTCGGCTCGACGCTGATCTCGGGGCGCTCGAACTCGCGCAGCACCTTGGTGATCGGCATGTCGGAGTCGGCCGAGGCGCCGCGGAACTGCTTGCCGTAGCTGTCGGAGGTGTCGGCGTCCTCGAAGAAGCGGTGCAGGTACGACGCATGCGCGGGGTCGATGCCCACCTCCAGCGCCTGCAGCCAGTTGCATTCGAACAGGCCCATGAACGCGAAGGTGTGCGAGTCGGGCGCGACGAAGCAGTCGAACTCGGGAAACGCCGGCGGCTCGCCTTCGCCGATGTACGCGAACACGGTGCCGGCGCGCTCGACCACCGGATAGGCCGACTGCCGGATGCGGCTGCACAGCTTGCTGCCCGCGGGCTCGGCCGGCGTCTCCAGGCACTGGCCCTGGCGGTCGAACAGCCAGCCGTGGAAGGCGCAGCGGATGCCGCCGTCCTCGAGCCGGCCGAACGCCAGGTCGGCGCCGCGGTGCGGGCAGTCGCGATCGAGCATGCCGAGCTGACCGCTCTCGTCGCGGAACAGCACGAAACGCTGGCCCATGAGCTGCACCGGCCGCACGGGACGCGGGCCCGCCAGGTCCGTGGACAGTGCCACGGGCTGCCAGTAGCGGCGCAGCAGCCTGCCCGCGGGGGTGCCGGGGCCGACCCGGGTGATGAAATCGTTCTGTTCGGCGCTGATCATGGAAGCTCCATCGAGGGGTTGGCACGCGCATGCATTGCATACAACGGGATGCATTCTCTGAACGGGATGACTGTAAAGTCAATCTGCGCGGCGAACAGATGCCAAAATCTGGCTCAAATCAGAGGGTAAATACTTACAAAAAGCGGACCCGCGGCTGACGCATTCGATATCATTGCGTGGACCGCAGCAATGTTGCATGCAATATCGAGCCCGCACAATCGACGTTACCCCGCCCCGCAGAAACCGATGGATTCCCAACAAAACCGCGTGCTGGTCCAGCTTCGGGACCTGATCCTCAAGGGTGAGTTCGGGCCCGGCGAACGGCTGGCCGAGATCCCGCTGGCCGAGAAGCTCGGCGCCTCGCGCACCCCTGTGAGGCTGGCGCTCACCAGCCTTGAGCACGAAGGGCTGATCGAGCCGTCGCCCACCGGTGGCTACCAGATGCGCCGCTTCACTTCGCAGGAGATCGCCGACGCGATCCGCGTGCGCGGCGTCATCGAGGGCTTTGCGGCGCGCCTGCTGGCCGAGGACGGCGCGCCGCGCCAGTTGCTGCGCGAACTGCACGAATGCCTGGCCGAGGGCGACCGGGTGATGAACAAGCCGGCGATGACGCTGGACGACTACGCCGGCTACGTCCAGATGAACGACCGCTTCCACACGCTGATCATGGAAGGCTGCGGCAACAGCGCGCTGCAGCGCGTGATGGAGATGCTCGACCGCCAGCCGTTCGCGTCGCCGAGCGCGATGCTGCCGATGCAGTCGTCGATGGAAGAGGGCCACCAGTGGATGAAGATCGCGCACCGCACCCACCATGCGCTGGTGCAGGCGATCGAGCGCGGCCAGGGCTCGCGCGCACAGGCGCTCGGCGAGGAGCATGTGGAGATCGCGCGCATGAACCTCGACTACGCGCTCGAGCGGCCCGAACTCGCGGCCGAGCTGATGCCGGGGCTGCGGCTGGTGGCGGGCACGCGGCGGGATTGAGTCAGGGTCCTAAGACCTGAGGTTTGGTATAGAAGTGGTCGCGGGGGCAATGGCCTAAAGGCGGAGATTGACCCAGTTCTGGCCGCAGTGGCCAGAGTGGCTGAACTCCTGTCTGTCTTGGTTTAGTAGGCACCCATGTAGTCGCGCTTACCGATCTCGATACCGTTGTGGCGCAAGATGGCATAGGTGGTGGTCACGTGGAAGAAAAACTGCGGCAGTCCATAGTGCAGAAGATATGCGCCTGCGGTCAGCTTCTTTTCCTTCGGCGTGCCGGGGCGCAATACGATCTCGCGGCTCTCGCTTGAATCAAATTGCTCAGACTTGAAGGAGCCGATATGGGCCAAAGCTTTGGCGATCAACGCTTGCAGGTCGGCGAAGCTGACCTCAGTGTCGGGCCAGGACGGCACCTCGGCACCAGCCAGGCGGGAGGCAATGCCCTTGGAGAAGTCCGCGGCGATCTGTACCTGACGTACCAGCGGAAACATGTCAGGGAACAGCCGCGCCTGCAGCAGCGCATTTGGATCGATATTTTTTTGCGTCGCGTGGTCTTCGGCCTTCTTGAGCACGTCGGACAGGGCGCGCAGCATCTGCTGCAGGACGGGAACGGAGGCGTTGTACAGCGGGCTGGTCATAGTGAGTTCACTTCTAAAATTGGGCACGATGGCCGGAGTTGGCGTGGCAGAGGCCTGCCGACCATGCAAGGCTAACAGCACAGGGCGAACTGAATCGCCCCGGCTTTTGTGGCCAGCTTTTCTTTCCGCTGGTAGTCGGAGCAGCCGCGTTGAAGGGCAGTTCACTAGCAAGAAGCGCCCTTCGCCTCACGCTCTGCTATGTTCCTTTGCCATGCGGCATAGCTGTCTAGGCCCATGACTACAAACATCCTTCCAATCACGCGTCCCGCCATCCTATTCATCGCATCTGCAGTCGCGGCAGGATTCTTTTGGTGGGCTTTCTATGAGCGCTACTACAGGTTCAAGGACTGCATCGCGCAAGCGCTATCAAGCTGCATAGCACCGGATGGAACGAACCTCGTTGGCGGAGGGGCTGCTTGGTCCGCGGTCGCCTGCCTCTTTACCTGTGTCGCGATCTACTACTTGGGAGTCGCACTCCTCCGTCGTCGAGCGAATGGTCGGTATTGACCGTCCGATGTTCAGTGCGCAGACGCCCTGACCTGCCCCCTCCTGCCGTGCCATTCATAACGAGGAAGTCCGGGGTTGCAAGATTAATTGATCTCGGTGGTTGTTGAAGTGGATCGAGCTGCGTCGCCAGCGCGCTGGCGATGCAGCTCGGCGAA
>JAESFY010000145.1_pt1 | contig 32654 bp, 28 predicted proteins | sample 9266201 | NCBI WGS metagenome assembly JAESFY01 (sample SAMN14515071, study PRJNA621656) | algae metagenome | isolation source: Nodosilinea sp. WJT8-NPBG4 and co-occurring heterotrophs from soil, lower... | place: USA: Pinto Basin, Colorado Desert, California | collected 2006-05-27 | reverse complement strand
AGTCGAGTTCCAGGCCACCGGCGTAGTCGCGCAGATCGGTGGCCAGGTCGCTGTCGGCCGGGGCGTCGCCGTCGTACAGCCAGGCGCGCAGCTCGCGCTCCTGCGCTCTCGCGAGCCGGGCCGCCTCGCTCGAGGCCCCCGCTCGGTTCTGGATCAGGGCGAGGGTCTGCAGCACCGAGTCGTGCAGATGCGCCGCCATCTCGCTGCGCTGCTCCTCGCGGATGCGCCGGACGCGCTCCCCTGCCAGCTCCTGCCACCGCGGGATCAGGGTCGACAGCAGCACGGCGAGGATACCGGCGAGCGGGATGAGCACCAGGGCGACGCCGGTGCTGCCGACCGGACGGGTCAGCAGCAGACCGAAGAGCAGCGCCAGGAGGGCGGCCGACAGGATCCGGACCGTCATCGTGTGGCGGGGACCGCGAGATGCGTCGGTGCGATCGATCAGCGTCGCCCAGAGTCCGGCACCCGTCGCCGCTGCCACGGTGCCGAAGACCACCACGGCCGCGGCATCCGAGGGGATCGTTCCGGAGAGCCCGTCACCGCCTCCCCGCCAGAACAGCACGACGAGCATGCCGACGACCGCGGGGGCGAGCAGCATCCACGCCACCGGCACGCGTCGCGACGGGGTGTCGTCGCCCTCCGCCCACGGTGTGAACGCCCAGCACCACGCGTAGAGCAGGATGCCGGCCCCGCTGCACATCGTGAGCGCGATGAAGAGCGCACGGACCATCCCCACCCGCACGCCCAGGTGACGCGCGAGACCCGCGCTCACGCCGGCGACCAGGCACGCGCGGTCCCGCGTCAGCACCGGACGCGGCGCGTGCTGCCCGGGCGTCTCCGAGCGTGGCGACCCCGCGGCGCGAGGGGGTCGCGCAGCGGCGGGCGCGGAAGAGGGCATGTCGACATCCAATCACCCGCCGCCCGGATCCGGCGCCTCCCCTGGCGAGAATCAGGGGCAGCTCAGGGGTTCACCCCATGGCGACGCGGCGGCCGAGGGCGACAGGATCGAAGCATGACGATTCCGACTGCGCCTCCGCCCCCCGCCGACCACGCCGACACCGGCGCCGGCACGCCGGGCCAGGCGGCCCCGCAGGGCGCCGAGCGCTTCCTGCTGTGGGTCGCCGGTTCCGGTGTGGCCCGCTCGGACGGGTGGCTGGGCGGAGTCGCGGCCGGCATCGCCGCGCGACTGCGTATCGACCCGCTGATCGTGCGCGGCGTTCTCGTGGTCGCCGCGCTCTTCGGCCTGCCGGTGATCTTCCTCTACGCCGTGGCCTGGGCGCTGCTGCCCGACCTCGACGGCCGGGTCCACGTCCGCGATCTGCTGCGCCAGGACTACCAGCCCGTGCAACTCGGTCTTCTGGGCATGGCGATCGTCGGACTGATCCCTACGGCTCCGCTCACCGGACGCCTCTTCGGCTTCGGCTACGAGAGCTGGTCGGCGCTGGCGGTGTTCAGCTGGATCGTCGGGCTGGTCATCGTGGGTGGCCTGCTCTTCCTGATCGTGCGTGCTGCAAGCCGCACCCCGGGTGCTTCCGCGCCTGATCTGCCGATGGCTTCCGCAGATCAGGCGGCCCCGGGCGCGTCCGTCCCTCTCGGCGGTTCGGGTACCGCCGAGGGGGCGGATGCCACTTCTTCGCCGGCATCCGCCGCACCCTCCGCATCCGCTTCCCTCGAGACATACGGCCCGCCCACCGCATTCGTCGCCGACGTGCCCCCCGCTCCGCCCGCGCCCCTCCCCTCGGGTGTTCAGGACCCCGCCGAGGTCGCTGCATGGCGGGCGCAGCACACGGCGTGGAAGGAGCAGGACCAGGCATGGCGCCGCCGCCAGCAGGATGCCGAGCGCGAAGCCCGCGACCAGGTCCGCCGCGAGCGTCAGGCGGAAGCCGCGGTGTTCGCCGCGGAAGCCGCCGAGCGGCACCGCATCCGTCGCGCCTCGCACCCGCGCGCCGGCTTCGCGATCGTCGCCTCGGTCATCGGCCTCGCCATCGTGGTCGGAGCCCTTGTCGGACTTTGGAACGGCGATACCGGAGTGGGCGGTGCGCTCGGACTGCTGTCCGCAGCACTCGTACTCGCGGTCGGAATGATCGTGGCCGGAGCGTTCCGTCGCCGGAGCGGCTTCCTCGCCTTCACCACCGTGGTGACCCTCGTCGGCGGGCTGGTGGCCGGTGGCTTCTCCGCTTTCCAGGACGTGAGCCTCGGCTGGGCATCCATCTCCAACAACGAGGCGGCCCACGTGCGTCAGCCGTTCGGCGAGCTCTCCATCTCGCTCCATCAACACGATGACGCTCCCCGCCCGATCGTGGTGGAGAAGGGGGCAGGCAACACCTGGATCTCGGTCGACCCCGGCGTGCAGCTGCAGCTGCGGGCCACGCTCGGAACCGCCGACGTGAGCTGGGTCAGGGTCGAAGCCGACACCGGCATGATCGTCGACAGCGGCACATGGACGGGCACGGCGCGCGGCGGCGACTCGGTCGTGGCCGAGACGATCTCGGCCGAGAACGCGCCGACGACGACCCTCCAGCGCGTGACCATTCAGCAGACCAGCGGCGAGATCAACATCACCATCGTCGAGCCCGAGGAAGAGGACCAGCGATGAGCACCCCGACGACACCCCCGCCTATGACGACTGCTCCGACCGTGCCCACCGCGCCCGCCGCGCCCGCGTTCCACAGCGAAGCGCTCACTCCCCCGCGCACCCGCTGGGCAGCCATCGTCTGGGGCCTCCTGTTCGCCACTGTCGCGGCGGTCTCGCTCTGGCTGATCGCGGATGCCGACCGGCGAGCGGGCGTCTCCGACTGGGCGCTCTCGCTCACGCCGGTGACGATCAGCACTCTCCTGATCCTCACCATCGGGGTGCTCCTGCTCGTCGCGGGCGCGTCCGCACTGCTCCGCCGGGTGCAGCGTCGGATGACGGCCCGTGGCGGACGGCATCCGCTTGTCGATCTCGAGGCCGACTAGCCGCCCGCCTCGGCTTCACGTCTGCGGCCACCTCCATGTTCTGCGCCAACTTCCTGGGGTAACGCCCGCAGAACTTCGAGATGGCCGCCGTTCTTGAAGCCGAACCAGCGAGTCCCGCCCGCCGAGTAGCCTGGTCCCCATGGCGAAAGAGGCACGACGACCCGGCAGGGGCAGCGGCAAGCCGACGCCCGTGCGCCGGAACAAGGCCGCCCCGGCCGAGCGCTTCCCTCCGCCGAAGCCTCCGCGCAAGACGGCGAAGAACACCGAGAAGGTCGTCTTCGATGCGGCTCCGACCGCCGCGGAGGAACCGCGCACGTTCCGCCTCGGCGTGGTCCCCGGCGCGACGCCCGGCAAGTGGATCGACGCCTGGAAGCAGCGGATGCCGCGCGTGCCGCTCGAGCTCGTGCCGATCGACGTCGCGACGCAGAGAGCCGCGATCGACGGTGTCGACGCGGCGCTCGTCCGTCTTCCTCTCACCGACTCATCGCTGCACGTCATCCCGCTGTACGACGAGGTCCCGGTCGTGGTCGCCGCGATCGATTCGCACCTCATGGCCGCCGACGAACTCGCCATCGCAGACCTCGAGAGCGAGGTCGTCATCGGGCTGACGGACGATGTGCTCGGTCCACTCGATCTGGCGGGCACCGTGCCCTCGTCCTTCGCGGCGCTCCCGACCGACGAGGCGATCGCCACGGCGGCAACCGGGGTCGGCATCGTGATCGTGCCGATGTCGCTCGCGCGGATGCATCACCGCAAGGATGCCGACCACCGGATCCTGCGCGACGGACCCTCGTCGACGGTGGCACTCGTCTGGCCGCGCGAGCGCACCACCCCCGACGTCGACACGTTCGTCGGCATCGTCCGTGGACGCACCGCGAATTCCTCCCGGTGACGACCGCGGCGGTCGAGGCCTCCCGCGATCGTTAGAATCTCCTGATGGCCTCGCTTCTCTACGTCTGCGTGCGGCCCGAGATCGGGGCGGCGGATGCCGAGCACGCCTCGTTCCGGCGAGCACTCGGCGTCGACGTGGTCGACCGGCTCGATCTTCTCCAGGAGACCATGGATCCGGCCCGCCTTCGGGGCTACCGCGGCGTCGTCGTCGGAGGGTCGCCTTTCAATGTGACCGACGACGCGAAGTCGGCCGTGCAGCTGCGGGTCGAGGCCAACCTCGAGGCCCTCGCGCATGCGGCGATCGTGAGCGAGATCGCGGTGTTCTTCACGTGTTTCAGCATCGGGGTCGTGACACGGATGCTGGGCGGCACCGTCGTCACCGACATGCCGGAATCAGCCAGCGCCACCGTGATCGACGTCACGCCCGACGGGGAGGATGATCCCGTCTTCGGGCCCAGCGGCAGCGCGCTGACGGTTTTCACCGCCCACAAGGAGAGCGCTGCGACCACGCCTCTCGGCGCCGTCCTGCTCGCGACGAACGACGCATGTCCGGTGCAGGCCTACCGGGTGGGCACGCATTTGTACGCCGCGCAGTTCCACCCCGAGCCGACGCCGCGGGACTTCGCCGACCGCATGACGTTCTACCGCACGACGGGCTACTTCGACCCGGACGAGTTCGATCGGGTGCAGGGGCAGGTGCTTTCGGCATCCGTCACCGAGGGCGCGGCCCTCCTCCGCCGCTTCGCCGAGACCTTCGCCGAGACCTTCGCCTGACGCCGCCGCGCTGCCCCGAAACAAGCATCAGAGCGCGCCGCGCCGCAGCAGCTCGATCCGTTCGCGCAGGTATGCCTCCAGCGGCATGAATCCGCCGGCGGCGCTCCAGCGCACCGACGGCACTCCCTCGATCAGCGTCAGCGGGCCGGATGAACCACCGGCATCCACGGCATCCACGTCGATCACGCTCCAGCCGACGTGCACCACGTCGCCCTCGCCGAAGCCGCCCCGCAGCGCCTCTGCGCGCCGCTCTGCGCGAGCTCGTGCCGACTCGGCCGTGTAACCGCGCCTTCCCGGATCCGCTGCCCGCAGCACCTCGGCGGTCGCCAGCGCGTGCGTCTCGGTCAGCAGCAGGGCGCCGAGGTGCCAGGCCTCGCCGACTCGCACGATGCGCCGGCCGCGCCACCGCGACTCCCGCTCCTCGCCCAGCCCCTCCTTCGGCGAGCCGGCGAGATCGTGCACGGCTCGCGTGAGCAGTGCGGATGCCGTCGTCACAGCTCCCCCTGCGGATGCTCGCGCGCGGCGGCCGGTCCCACGACCTGCGGGCGGTCGCCGCGCAGGATCATGCCGATGAGGGGATACAGGAGCACTGACAGCATCCCCGCGCCGACCAGGGCTGCGGCGGTGCCGGTGTCGATCATCTTCTGATCCACGCCGATCGCCGTGACGGCGACGATGATCGGCAGCCCCGTCGCGGCCAGCAACCCGAGTGCAGTGCGGTCCCGCCCACTCGCGCCGACCGGTGCCGAGAGCTGGGCCGCGGATCCGCGGATCACCAGCAGTGCGATGAGGAACACCGGGACGAGCCCCAGGGCGGCGGGCGATGTCAGGAGCGCCTGAAGATCGAAGGTCACCCCGGTGTAGAGGAAGAAGATCGGCACGAGGAATCCGAAGGCGATGGCCTCGATCTTGCTCTCGATCTCCTCGGCATCCTTCTTCGGTGCTCGAGCCATGATGATGCGCCAGACCGCGCCGGCGACGAAGGCCCCGAGCAGCATGTCGAGGTCGAGCATCACGCTGAGTCCGACGAGCGCCGCGATGAGCAGGATCACGAACCGCACCCCGAACTGGTCGGAGGTGTGCAGGGTGGCGCGTACGAGGCCGTGCAGCCTGCCGTGCGGCATCCGGTGCGCGACGAGCACGGTCACCCCAGCCAGCACGACGAAGGTCAGCAGCACGGCGGTGGCGATTCCCGTCGTCTGGGTGCTGAGGAAGATCGAGATCGCGATGAGCGGCAGGAACTCTCCCACTGCGCCGACCACGGTGATCGCCTTGCCGAACGGCGTGTCCATCTCGCGGGCATCACGGAGGATCGGCATCAGGGTGCCGAGGGCGGTGGAGCTCAACGCGATGCCGATCACCACCATTCCTTCTCCGGGCGAGAAGAAGAAGCCCACGGCGATACCGAGGATGACGCTGAGCACCCAGCCGAGCGACGCGCGCGCGAGCGGTTTCCCGGACACCGCGCGGAAGTCGATCTCGGACCCGGCGACGAAGAACAGCACGGCCAGCCCGAAGTCGCTGAGCTTCTCCAACAGATCGCCGGTCTCGACCCAGCCGAGCACGGCAGGCCCGACGAGGATGCCGAGCACGAGCTCGAACACGATGATCGGCACCCGCACGATCGGACGGATGCCGCGGGCGAGCAGTGGCGCGGCGACGGCCAGCAGGGGGATCAGCACCAGTGCCAGGTCGCTCGCGTTCACGGTCTCAGAGTAGCGAGCACCCTGCCGCGATTCGTCCGCCAGCACGCATCCACGGCAGAATCGATGCACACCCTCGAGGAGTCTCCATGTCTCAGCCCGATACCGCCCGCCTCCTGATCGCCTGCGATGACCAGCCCGGCATCGTCGCGGCGGTGGCCGGCGTGCTCGCCCAGCACGGGGCGAACATCATCTCGCTCGACCAGCACTCCACCGATTCCGAGGGCGGACGCTTCTTCCAGCGCACCGTGATCCACCTCGACGGACTCGCCGCCGCGCGCCCGGCCCTCGAGTCGGACATCGCCGTCGTCGCTGATCGCTTCGGCATGGAGTGGTCGCTGCACGACGTCGCGCGGCGCAAGCGCGTCGCGATCTTCGTCTCGAAGTACGACCACTGCCTGATGGAGCTGCTCTGGCGCACGCAGCGCGGTCAGCTCGACATCGACATCACGATGGTCGTCTCGAACCACCCCGACCTGGCCGAGGCCGTCCGCTCGTTCGGCGTGCCGTTCGTGCACATCCCTTCCGGCGACAAGCAGCTCATGGAGGAGCGACAGCTCGAGCTGCTGCGCGGCAACGTCGACCTGGTCGTGCTCGCGCGATACATGCAGATCCTCACCGACGACTTCATCGAGCGGCTCGGGGCTCCGGTCATCAACATCCACCATTCGTTCCTGCCCGCCTTCATCGGCGCGAACCCGTACGCACGCGCGAAGGATCGCGGCGTGAAGCTGATCGGCGCGACCGCTCACTACGCCACGGCCGACCTCGACGAGGGGCCGATCATCGAGCAGGACGTCACGCGCGTGACGCATGCGGAGTCCTCGGCTCAGCTGCAGAGCCGAGGCGCCGACGTCGAGCGCCAGGTGCTCGCCCGGGCCGTGCAGTGGCACGCCGAGGACCGCGTCATCGTCCACGGCAAGTCCACCGTGATCCTCTGAGACCGCCGGCGACCGGAGTCAGTCCCAGGCGTCGCGGTTCTCGGCGATCTGCGCATCAAGATCTGCCGGGTCCGTCCACCGGTTGAAGCCGACGGGCACCCCCGCCACCAGCTCCTCGAACACTTCCGCCGCGGTGTCGAACCGGATGAGCGGCGCCACCTGCCCCATCCACAGTCCCTGCAGCTCGCCGAAGCCCTGCTCGTTCGCGGCCGTACGGAAGCGACCGGTGAGCCAGTTCTGCATCGGGAAAGGCGCGATGGTGCCGCTCGCCTCGATCGCCCGTACGACCCGGTTGCGGGCGCCGCGGGCGAGACGCCCGCTCAGCGCGCGGGTGAGCACGGTCTCGTCCGCGGCGGTGGCGCGGATCGCGGCGCGGTGCGCCTCGGTCGTCGCCGACTCCCGGGTGGCGAGGAACGCCGTCCCGACCTGCACACCGGAGGCACCCAGCGCGAAGGCCGCGGCGACCCCGCGCCGGTCGGCGATGCCGCCTGCCGCAATCACCGGCACATCCACCGCGTCGACCACCTGCGGCACCAGGGCGAACGTGCCGACCAGCGATTCCTCGGCAGGCCGCAGGAACGACACCCGATGCCCTGCCGCCTCCATCCCGGTCGCGACGATCGCATCCACACCGCCCTCGGCGAGCGCCACCGCCTCGGCGACTGTCGTCGCCGTGCCCACCAGACGGATGCCGCGGCGACGCGCCTCTTCGACGACCTCCGCCGACGGCACGCCGAAGACGACGCTGAGCACCGCGGGCGCGATCTCCCAGATCGCCTCGAGCTGTTCCTCGAGCGATGGCAGGTACTGCTCTGGGCGCGAAGGCACCTCGACGCCGACAGCCTCGTAGAACGGCTCCAGCGCCTGCGCGTAGATCATGTGCTGCGCGTTGGGCAGGGCTTCATCGCCGGTGGGCAGCCAGATGTTGACGCCGAACGGCCGGTCGGTCGCGGCCCGCAGCGCCGCGCCGGTCGCCCGGATGCGGTCGCCGTCGTATCCGTAGAGCCCGAACGAGCCGAACCCGCCCGCGTCGCTCACCGCGGCCGTCAGCCCGACCGACGAGAGTCCGCCGTAGGGGCCGAGGAAGATCGGATGCTCGATCCCGAGCATCGCGCGCAGGTCACTCATGCTTCGAGCCTAGGCGCTGTCGAGAGCCCCCGAGCGGCTTTCGAATCGCGCAAATAGCCGGTGATCAGACCGAAAAGGCGCCAGTTGCGCGATTCGAAAAGCCGACTGAGCCCCAGCACCCGGTGCTACCCTCGCAGCAGGAAGGGAGAGCGCGCATGGGCGAGTGGTTCGGGCAGATGCTGAACATTCTCGCGAACGCGCTCGGGCTCGTGTCGGTGCCGGACGCCGGTGCCCTCGGCCTCGCCATCGCCCTCCTCGCCATCACCGCCCTGACGCTCGCCGTCGTGCTGAGCGTGCGACCGGTGATCGGTGCCGATGAGCCGCATCCGCTGCGCGCGATCGATGTCGGCACGCTGCTCGCGCAGAGCGATCCGGATGCCGCGGGGCACCCGCGCCCGCGGGCGCCGGGGCTCGCGACCGCCGCGTAGTCCGTCGGCACGGGACGGCCCGAGAGGGTCCGTCCGTTCGCACGGGAAGCGCGGCCTTCGCCGACCCTCCCGCCCTCGCGACCTCTCGCGACGCCCCGAACGGACACTCTGATGGACCTCTTTGCCTTCCCTCCCCTCGCCGCCCTCCTCGACGCCGCCTACGGTGCGATGGTCGGCCTCTCCACCGCCCTCGAACCTCTCGCCGGAGCATCCGCCGCCGCTCTCGCTGTCGTGCTCGTCACGTTGCTGGTGCGCACCCTCCTCATCCCTGTCGGCATCTCGCAGGCGAAGGCCGAGCAGACCCGGTTCCGCCTGGCGCCGAAGCTGCGTGAGCTGCAGCGTCGCCACAAGAAGAACCCCGAGCGCCTGCAGAAGGAGACGCTCGCCCTGTACCGCGCGGAGAACACCTCGCCCTTCGCCGGGATGCTGCCGGTGCTCGCGCAGGCGCCGGTCATCGGCATCCTGTACACGCTGTTCATCCGGACCGACATCGCCGGCCACACCAATGATCTGCTCGCGCACGACCTGTTCGGCGCTCCGCTGGGGCAGAGCCTCGTCTCGGCCGTGTTCGGAGGTACGCTGACTCCGGCCGTCGGGCTGGTCTTCGGCGGCCTGCTGGCAGTGATGCTCGTGGTCGCCGAGATCACGCGCCGGGTCTTACGCCCGCAACCGGTCGAGGGCGACGACTCGCCGCTGAACTCGCCGGCCATGCTGCGGATGGCCTCGGTGCTGCACTACCTGACGGCGGTCTTCGCGATCTTCGTTCCGCTCGCCGCCGCCCTGTACCTCACGGTGACGGTCGTGTGGACGCTCATGCAGCGCGTCATCCTGCGGCGCCGCTTCCCGCTGACGGTTCCGGTGCGCGCCTGAGCCGGTCGGGCGGCGGGAGGAATCAGTCGGGTAGCGGGATCGGGCGCGGTGAAGGGCTGGTCCCGCCCTCGCCTCGGGGCTCGCGACGCACCCCCAGCGTGGTGCGACGCGCGCCGCAACGAACAGCCCTATGGACAGGACGCTTGTTGCCGGGGATCAGGAGTTGCGGCGTCAGAGAGCCTTGCCGCCCGTCACCGCGATCACCGCCCCGGTGACGTACGACGACTCCGCCGAGGCGAGGTGGACGTACGTGCCCGCGAGCTCGGCCGGCTGGCCGGCACGGCCCAGCGGGGTGTCCGCGCCGAAGGTCGCGAGCCGCTCGGCATCCCATCCGGTCGCGGGGATCAGCGGGGTCCAGATCGGTCCCGGTGCGACCGCATTCACCCGCACGCCCTTCGGTCCCCCCTCCTCGGCGAGTGCCTTGACGAAGGCGACCTGTGCGGCCTTCGTCATCGCGTAGTCGATGAGTCCCGGTGACGGCGACGACGACTGGATCGACGATGTCACGATGATGCTCGCGCCCGGTTCCAGGTCGGGGAAGGCCGCGCGCGCCGTCAGCACGAGTCCGACGAGGTTCGTGTCGAAGACGCGGCGCATGTCCTCGGTCTGCAGATTCTCGAAGCCTTCGATGTCGTGCTGATAGGCGGCGTTCAGTACGAGGATGTCGAGTCCACCGAACTCCTCACGGGTGCGGGTGACGATGTCGGTCGCGAAGGACTCCTCGCGCACGTCTCCGGCGAGGCTCAGCCCTTTGCGCCCGGCCTCTCGGACCAGCGCGAGCGTCGCGTCGGCGTCGTCCTGCTCCTCGGGCATGTGGGCGATCGCGACGTCGGCGCCCTCGCGGGCGAAGGCGATCGCGACGGCACGGCCGATGCCGGAGTCGCCGCCGGTGATGAGGGCACGACGCCCATCGAGGCGGCCATGCCCGACGTAGCTCTCCTCGCCGTGGTCGGGCTTCGGATCCGTGCGGTCGGTCAGGCCCGGCTGGTCCTGCTGCTGCGCCGGGAACCCCTCTTCGCGGTGGGCGTGCCGGGGGTCGGGTGTGCTGTCGGCCATGCTGGCTCCTCGTCTGCTCGGCGGGTGCTCGAGGCGGGTCGTGCTCGAGCGTCAGCGTCGAGCCTTCCCGAGAGACTGCAGTGCCGGCAGGGGCTTGACAGCGCGGACCGAAGGACGAGCCGTGCTGCTAGACCGGCGCGCCGGCCGGCACTTCGCCCGCGGGCTGCGCCTCGCCGTTCTCAGCAGGTTCGGGCACCAGGTAGAGCCCACTCGGTGCGTTCGCGGTGAAGGCGAGAGCCTCGATCCACGCGCGGTTGATCGAGGGCTGGCGGCTGCCGAAGTACTTGAAGACCAGCGAGCTGCCGGGCTGGATCCACACCGTCGTCCGACCGCCGCCGACGCTGGCATCCTCTCGCCAGCTGAACGGGAACGGCTCACCGCGGCGGAGCTTGGCGGTGATGACGAGCTGGAGGTGCGTGAGAGCGCGATCTTCGATCTCGGTCTTGACGCCACCCTCGTAGATGAACTTGCCCATGCGCTCCTCGGTTCACTGTGCGAAGGATCGGATCGAGAGAATCCGAGTCTATCCTGGCGGCACCCCGAACGTGATATGCCGTGACGCGAAACGGATGTTGGGCCGGAGTGAAGTCAACCCCCCTCACGGTGCGATCGTCTCCCCCTAGATTGTTCTTGACGACACCCAGGAGGCAGTGCCATGAACGCACGACACATCGATGACCGCCCCGAAGACGGCTACACCCCGACGACCACGCACGCGGAGTGGGGCGCAGGCAATCCGATGCTGCGGGTCACGCGCGACGGCGAGCGCATGGAGTTCGCCCTCGAGGCCGATGTCGTGCGCATCGGATCCGCCGACGGGAACGAGCTGCGTCTCGCGGAGACCGACCCGGTGCACGCCACCATCACGCACGATGAGCGCGATGAGTACGTGCTGACGCTGCACGGCGCCGGCGAGATGAACTCCAACCCGAGTGCGGATGCCACTCACGAGGGCGATGCGACCCAGACGCTGCGCACGGGCGCTCACTTCACCGCGGGTCCGTGGAACCTCGTCTTCGCGCGCGAGGAGTTCGCCGATCACGGCCGGCCCTTCGGCGGCCGCAAGGGCGGCGAGTTCTCGGACCAGCCCCTGCAGCCCCCGCGTCCGGACTACGAAGCCGGCGAGTCGCCGGAGTCGGCTGACGAGCCGCAGCCGGAAAAGGAGGACTCCACAGAGGGTCCTCAGTCGAATGAGCCGCAGTCCGCACCGGACCGGGGCATCTGACCCCACGCTCAGGGGGCACGATGACGATGATGGATGCGACGAGGAGCATGTCGTGACCGCTCCGGGAGAGTCGCAGGACGTCACGCGCCTCGGTGAACTCGCCCGGGCGCAGGGCCTTCGTGTCTGCGTCGCGGAGTCGCTCACCTCTGGGCGCCTGGCGAACACGGTCGGGGCGGGGCCCGAGGCCTCGGAGTGGTTCGCTGGCGGCATCGTGGCGTACTTCACCGAGGTGAAGGAGCGGGTGCTCGGCATGACGCCCGGCACGGATCCGTGCTCCGCCGTCGCGGCCGAGCAGCTGGCTGACGGCGCACGTCGGCTCTTCGACGCCGACATCTGCGTGTCGACGACGGGTGTCGGCGGTCCCGGCCCTCAGGACGGGCATCCCGCGGGGACGGTGTATCTGGGGTGGGCGACCGCCGACGGAGTGGGGCATCGGCGGCTGGCCCTCGACGGCGACCCGGAGCAGATCCTGGAGGCGAGCGTCGAGGCAGCCACTCGACTCCTCGCCTTCCATGCCGAGGGACTGGAGCCGGCGCGACCGGGACACGACGTCGAGGGAGACGGGCCCGCCTGAGCGCCCGCGCCCGACCTCGAGCGCCCGGCCTCGACGCCTGGCCTCGACGTCCGGCCTCAGCGTCCCGGAATCAGCCCGACGCGCAGCGGAGCGCCGGGAGCTGCGGCTTCGACGAGCGCTTCGTCGATGTCGAGCAGCGGGCGCACCGCGCCGACGGCATCCGCGAACGGGTAGGCGCGACCCCGTCCGGCGAGGAACGCGACGGCCTCGCCGAGCTCGGCACCGGTGTAGTTGTGGATGCCGGTGACCGTGACGAGACGACGCACGATGCTCTCGGCGTCGAGGGGCACCGGATCCGCCGGGAAGACGCTGCCGATGAGCACGACGGTGCCGCCGACCGCGACCCCGGCGAGCGCGTCGGCCACGGCATGCCCCGAAGCCTCGATGACGACCTCGGGGTCACGCGTGAGCTCGGTCGCACCGAAGCGAGCAGCCTGAGCGCGGCGCGCGGGATTCGGGTCGAGGACCTCTACGGTGGCGCCGTGCTCTGCCGCGATCGCGGCAGCGGAGAGACCGACCAGCCCGGCGCCGTGGATCCGCACCGCCGTTCCCTCGAGGTCTCGGTCGCGCGCGGCGCGCGCGACCGCTGCCCACGCCGTGGCGGTGGCGCACGATGCCGGAGCGAGGACGGCGGCCGGCAGCGCCTCCGGCACCCGGACGATGGCGGTGCCGTCACGGAGCTGCACGTGGGAGCCGAAGGCTCCGGTGAGATCGCCGTGCACGCCGACGCGATCATGGCCGTACTTGCCCAGGGTGCGGCACTTCTGCGAGAGGCCCTGTACGCACCGGTCGCAGCTGCCGCACGAGATCGTCACCGACCAGACCACCCGGTCGCCGATGCGCAGCTGCGTGCCGTCGACGGCGGACGCGCCCGCATCACCGGTGGCGATCACCCGGCCGACGCTCTCGTGCCCGAGCACCAGCGGCGTCGGAGCCGCCCGGCGGCCCTGCACCGTGTGCACGTCGGACCCGCAGATCGTCGACATCTCGACGGCCACGAGCACGTCGCGATCGGCGAGCGCGACACCCGGGACGGCGATCGTCTCGTGCCGATGTCCCTCCCCCACCCACACCATCGCGGTCGCCGCGGGGCGCAGGGCGACATCTCTCCGGTGGCCGGGAGGACGGATCAGCAGCGTGCCCATATCGGTTCCCGTCTCAGCCAGCGGGGATCGCGCGCAGCAGACCGCGCTCGGCGAGCGCATCGCGGAGACCGGTGACGTCGTCGAGCACGGCATCCGCGCCCGCTCCCTCGAGAGCGGCGCGGTCGTGAGCGCCGCTGAGAACGCCGGCGACGAAGCCCGCACCCGCACGCCGACCCGACTCGACGTCGCTGACCGTGTCGCCCGCGACGCCGACGGCGGCGACCGCGGAGGTCTGCGTGCGCAGCAGGGCGGTGAGCACGAGGTCGGGGGCCGGGCGCCCTCGGCCTGCGTCGACAGGCGAGAGCGCGAGGTCGACGAGCCCGCGCCAGCCGAGACCGTCGAGCAGCGCGTCACGGGTGACCGGAGCGAAGCCCGTGGTCAGGACGACGGCGAGACCGGCATCCTTCAGCCCCTGGATCGCGTCGGCGGCCCCGGGGATCTCCTGCACACCCTGCTCGGCGACGATCTCGGCGTATGCGCCCTCGAAGGCGGCGGTCGCGCGCTCGGCAGCGGCGACGTCGCCCCCGGAAAGGTGGGTGAAGACGTCGATCTTCGACTGCCCCATGGTCACGCGGACGTGGTCGAGGGCCTCGGCCCACGGCATCCGATCGGCGACGCCGGTGCGCTCGGCGGCACGCTGGAACGCCTGCTCCACGACGCCGTCGTCGACGACCGTGGTTCCGGCCATGTCGAGGACGAGGAGTTCGAGCGGAGTGGTCATGATGTTCCTTCCATCGCAGGGGTCCACCCGAAGGCGGCGGTGAGATTCTCTTCGGCGAGCCCCAGACCCGTGGTCATTCCGATGCCGGTCGTCGCGGCGAGGACGAGCGCACCCTCGTCGCCGCGTTCGATCAGGAACTCCTCGGCGCCCTTGGCGTAGACGCCCTGCCAACGCTCCAGCACGCGAGGAGTCGGCATGTCGAACAGCGCTTCTGCCTCGGTGAGGAAGGCCGAGAACGCGGCCTCGGCCTGGAACGGCGCGGGCGAGGTCGCCGTGGCGTGGGAATCGCCGATGATCAGGGTGCCGTCCGGCAGCTGCGTGTACATCTGGTTCAGATCGAGGGCGGCGAGATCCGGGCGCTCGGCGTGGAGGCGCTCGCGGAGCGCAGCCGCCTCGGGGCCGGCGGCGAACCGCCCGTAGCGCACGAGCGACCAGCCCGTCAGCAACGGGGAGGAGAGCGGATGCCGTAACGTCACAGCCGCGCGCATCATGTCGAGCGCACAGCGCTGGATGCCGCGCCGCTCGGCGATCTCGGGCAGCAGCTGATCGAGGTCGTGGTTCACCGCGACGACCGTGTTGCCGGTGACGACGGTGCCGCGCGTGGTCTCGACGCGCCCGGCGCTGAGCGAGGTGACCGCGGTGCGGTAGCGGAACTGCACGCCGAGACTCCGCAGGTGACGCACGATCGCATCAGCGGCCGTACGCGGGTCGGTCTGCAGGTCGGTCTCGATGAGCGCGCCGCCGACCAGTCCCTCGCGGCGGAGCGGAGCGCGTCGCAGCAGCTCATCGGTGTCCAGCATCCGGATGCCGCCCGCCGGCACTGCCGCCTCGAGCACGGCGAGCTCATCGTCGTGCCGCGCGGCGACCAGCGTGCCGGACTCGCGCAGCCAGAATCCGGCGTCGCGAGAGAGGCGCAGCCAGAGGTCCCTCGAGACATCGGCATAGCGACGCGCGTCGCCGGCCTGTGCCCCGATGCAGAGGTGCCCGAAGTTGCGGATTGTCGCGCCGGTCGGGCCATCGGTGCGGTCGACCACGATCACGCTCAGGCCTCGTCGTGCCGCGGCGTACGCGGCACCCAGACCCACGATGCCGGAGCCGACCACGACCACGTCGGCGGTCTCATTCCTGCGGGTCATCGGAAGACCTTCCTCATCCACATGGCCAGTCCTTCGACGACGAGCACGGTGACGAGGATCATCAGCACGATCGCGGTCACGGTCTCGTAGCGCGAGCCCTGGCTGGCGTTGAGCAGGTAGTAACCGACTCCGCCGCCGCCGACGATGCCGAGGATGGTCGCCGCGCGGATGTTGGTGTCGAGCATGTAGAAGCTGTGTCCGATCAGCGCCTGCATGCCCTGCGGCACAGTGGCCGACGTGTAGGTCTGCAGGCGCGTGGCGCCGACCGCGCGCAGCGCGCGCTCCGGTCCGCGGTCGACCTCTTCGAACGAGTCGGCGATGAGCTTGCCGAGCAGCCCGATGCCGCCGATCGCGAGGGCGATGACGCCGGCCTGCGGGCCGAGGCCCGTGATGACGACCAGGACGATCGCGAGGATCAGCTCGGGGATGCCGCGGATGCCGACCAGCAGGAACCGGGCGACGCCGCGGGCCCCCGGGCTCGGCGCGACGTTGCTCGCCGCGAGCGAGCCGAGGACGATGGACGGCAGCAGGGTCAGCACGGTCGCGGCGAGCGCGATCGCCACGGTGTCGCGCATGGCTTCGAACATTGCGCTCGCGTCGTAGCTGCCGAACGACGGCGGCCAGAACTTCACCGCGACCTCGGGGAGCTTGGCCCAGAACGTGAAGAAGTCCATCCAGTTGATCTGACTCACCACGACGCTGCCGATCACGACGAGCACGGCGATGACGCCGGCGATGGTGTGACGCACGCGCTGTGCGGTCCACGGGCGGCGGATGGCGGTCTGCGGGCTCGCGGCCCAGGCGGGCGGTGCGGATGCCGTGGCGGTGGTGTTCGCCGGGAGCCGCGGGTGGAGCAGCCGGTCCATCCAGGAACGTGTGTGCTTCTGCTGCCCGAGCATCGCGCCGCGCACCATGCTGGAAATGATCTCCATCACGACGCAGAGGATGAAGATGACCAGGGCGATGCCCAGCCCCTTGCCGTAGTTGAGCGACTTGAACGCATACGACATCTCGAGGCCGAGACCGGCGACGCCGACATAGCCGAGCACGACGCTGCCGCGCAGGTTGATGTCGTTGCGGTGCAGCACGGTCGCGACCCAGCTGGGCAGCACCTGCGGAAGGATGCCCGAGGCGAACTCCTGCATCTTCGAGCCGCCGGCGGCGCGGATCGCGAGACGGGGGCCTTCGTCGATCTGCTCGATCGCGTCGGCGAACATCTTCGAGATCATGCCGATCGAGTGGATGCCGATGGCGAGGATGCCGGGTAGCGTGCCGAGCGAGAACATCAGCACGAAGGCCATGGCGAGCACCACGTCCGGGAGGGCGCGGGTGAGCACGCCGATGAAGCGGGCGGCTGCGCGCCATCCGTTGCCGGGTGTCGTGTTGGATGCCGCGAGGTAGGCGATCGGCACCGACAGCACGGCGGCGAGGAGCGTGCCGACGAGCACGAGGCCGACGGTCAGTGCGATCAGCCAGAGGAGGTCGCCGGGCTCGGGGAAGGAGAGAGCGCCGACGCGCGCCATGAAGTTCTCGGCGTTGCCCCAGCTCTGCGCCATCGCCGGGATCGAGATCCCGACCTCGCCGACCGCCAGGACACCGACGACGAGGAGGGTGAGAAGAGTCAACGATGCCGCGATGCGTTCCGGAGAGACCGGGCGGCGCGGGGCGCGCTCGGCGACACCGCTCCCTGGGCGGTTCGATCCCCCGTCCTGGGTCCCTGAGCTCGTCGAAGGGCGCAGGACGGTCACGATGCCGACACCTGCGACGTGGCATCCGCGAGTTCGATCGCCACGGCGGCGATCTCGGCGGTCGTCGTGGCGACGCGGCCATAGATCTCCATGACCTCGGCCTTGGTCAGGTCGGTGGTGGGAGTGTCGAGCACGACCTCGCCGTGGCGCAGGCCCACGATACGGTCTGCCCAGGTGATCGCGAGGTCGACCTGGTGCAGGCTGCAGACGACCGTGAGGCCCTCGTCGGCGGCGATCTCACGGATCAGGGCCATGACCTGGTCGCTCGACTCGGGGTCGAGAGAGGCGACGGGCTCGTCGGCGAGCAGGATGTCGGGCTTCTGCATCAGGGCGCGAGCGATCGCGACGCGCTGCTGCTGACCGCCGGAGAGGGTGTCGCTGCGCTGGTAGGCGCGATCGAGCAGGCCGACGCGGTCGAGGTGCTCGAGCGCGGTGAGCTTCGAGGCTCTGCTGTAGCCCCAGAGTCCCAGGCGCGGGCCGCGGACGCCCGAGAGCGACCCGGTGAGCACGTTCTCGAGCACCGTGAGCGAGGGCACGAGCTCGAACTGCTGGAAGATGAAGCCGACGCGGCTGCGCAGAGTCCGCAGTGCCCGGCCCTTCAGCGCCGGCACCTGCTGGCCGAGCACCTCGACCGACCCGGCCGTCGGAAGCTCGAGTCCGTCGAGATGGCGGAGCAGGGTCGACTTGCCGGAGCCGCTCAGACCGAGCAGCACGACGATCTCACCTCGGGAGACCTCGAGCGACACATCCTTCAAGGCGGTCGTCGTCCCGAAGGTCTTCGTCACGCCCGCGAGGCGGACGAGGGCGTCGGATGCGGCGTTCATGGTTTCTCCTGGAAGGTCGGTCGTGGAAGCGGATACCCGGTCGTTGAGCGAGGAGCGAAGCGACGAGACGAAACGTGTCCTCGCGGATAGCGTTTCGTCTCGGTCGCCTTCGGCGTCCTCGCTCAACGACCGGTCAGGCCGGAATCAGCCCTGGCACTGCTCGGCTTCGGTCTCCTTGCAGATGTCGCGGATCAGGTCGTAGTACGCGTCGTCCACCGGCTTGGTCTCGAAGAAGACACTGCGGAAAGAGTCGGAGTCGGCGCTGTCGATGCCGGCAGCGATGATGTCGTCGATCGTGACCTCGGCCAGCCCGTCGATCAGCTTCTGCGAGACCTCTTCGGGAAGCGCCGAGGCGTAGACGAGCGGTGCACCCGGAACCATGGTCTCGTCGACGACCTTCACGGCGTCCGACTTCTCGACCTCGGAGTCCTCGGCGAAGCCGACCTCGCACTCGACCCCTTCACCCGTCTTCTGAACGCTGACATCGTGCTTGCCGGCGAACACCGGTGTGATGTCGGTCTTCGGGTCGATGCCCGCCTCGATGAGGTTGTACGACGGGAAGAGGTAGCCGGAGGTCGACGACGGGTCCACGAAGCAGACCTTCTTGCCCTTGAAGTCCTCGATGCTGGAGATGTCGCTGTCCTTCGGCACGATCGCCTGCGAGAAGTACCCCGGCTCCTGTCCCTCCTCGGTCACGATCGAGGAGATCGGAGTGAGCTTCGCGCCGTTGTTCGTGGCGGTCACGTAGGTGAAGCCGGAGAACGAGGCGACGTCGACCTTGCCGGCGACGGCGGCCTCGATGAGCGCGGCGTAGTCGGTGGACTCGTGGTACTCGACGGTCAGGCCGGTGATCTCTGCGATGTAGTCCATCAGCGGCTGGTAGTTGGTCTCGGTGTCGACCGAGTCCGGGACGACGCCGAAGACGAGGGTGTTCTCGTCGACCGCGAAGCTGCTTCCGGTGGCCGACTCGTCGGCGCCCGGAGTGGAGGTGGCGTCGGCCGAACCGGAACAGGCGGCGAGGCCGAGTGCGAGGAGCGCGACGCCGGCGAGGGCGGGAAGAGCGCGAAGCTTCATGAGGACCTTTCAGAGTGTGAGGGGTGATCCACGGATGACTCTCGCACGCACGAGGTCGAGATATATACCTAACTTGGAAGAGTTCAGCGCTCGTTTACCCGCCATTCGCCTGGATGAACTGTGCCCGAACGGGGTGCCGCCGCCCGAGGTGGTCAAGTAGTGTGCCTATGTGGCTGAAGCTGTGTACACCCAGATCGCGGACGAGCTCCGCACCCAGATCACTGCGGGCGCGCTGCGCCCCGGGGACGACGTGCCGACCGAGGCGGAGCTGGCTGAGAAGTGGCACACGTCACGAGGTCCGATCCGCAACGCACTGGCTGCACTGCGCAGTGAGGGACTCATCGAGACGAGTCGAGGGCGCCCGGCGCGCGTGGTCGCGCGGAAGGCGAATCAGGCCGTGGACGTCTCGGTCCCGTTCACGCGCTGGGCCCGGGAGCTCGGCGTCACGCCGGGAGCACAGACGCAAGAGCTGAGCCTGCGCCGCGCCGGCGACATGGCGCCCGCGTTGGGCGTGGACCCGGATGACACGATCGTCAGCGTCGTGCGGCTACGGCTGCTCGAGGGGCGGCCCACGATGCTGGAGCGGCTGGCGTACACCGAGGTCGTCGGGCGGAGACTCTTCGAGGTCGACCTCGACGAGGTGTCGATCACCGAGCATCTCACGTCGGTCGGGCATCCGATCGTGAGCCTGCAGCATGTGATCGACGCGGTCGCGGCGGACGATCAGGATGCCGCGTTGCTGCGCGTACCCCGGGGCACGCCGATCCTGCGGCTCAGTCGTACGTCACGCGATGCCGACGGACGGATCTTCGAAGCGTCGGAGGACAGGTACCTCAGCGAGGTGGTCCGCTTCACGGTCGCGGCATCCGGGATATCGAACGACGGGCACTACATGCGAGCCGTGGGCGGTTGACGCACGCAGGCCGCGATCACGGACGCGTCGATACGACCTCGTCCGGAAGGACAGAAGGCGATCGCGAGCGCACAGGGTGTTTCAGAAGCCAGAAAGACCGCGCTCGCGATCGCAGCGCTGGGGACGCTTTATCTGGGGAGCCTTCAGACTATGGCTGCGGCAGACGCCGCCTGTAGTGCCAGAAGTCGAGATCTCTTCTGGACTTTCGTCCACATCAGCGGGTGATTCACGCGAAGCGTCGGCCTACTATATCCCGCCGCGGCTCAGGCTATCGGCAGACGCGCGGAAACCAGCCAGTGCCCGTCCACCTCTCCGGCGCTGAAGTCGCCGCTCGCGCCGATGACTCGCTCAGCCATCCGTCCGAGACCGGTGCGACTGGACGACAGTTCGCGCCGAGGTGTCGTCGGCAGCGGACTGCGCAGCGTGAGCGCGGCCGCGTCGTCGTCGATGTCCAGGCTCACGAGCACCTCGCCAGGGCCCGCGTACTTCAGGATGTTGGTGGCGGACTCCCGCACGATTCTCGCAAGGACGATCTCCGCGGCACGTGGAATGCGCTCGTCGCGCAGGTCGCCTTCGAGCCGGACCTCGTGGCCGGCGGATTCGAACTCCTGCCGCGCCTCGTCGATCGCATCGGCGAGATCGCCCGTCTGCATCTCAGACGATCGGGGACCGTCGTCGGCGAGCTCGATCACGAATCGGAGGTCGGCCATGGCTTTTCTTGCGGCGACGCGTATCGCCTCTCGCGAGGCGTCACTCGTCGAGGGGTCTTCGAGCATCTGCACATGCAGTGCCACCACCGTGAGGTGGTGCGCGATGCTGTCGTGCAGCTCACCGGCGATCCATCGTCGCTCGGCGAGCACTGCCTGCCGTTCTTGTTCTGCGCTTTCCGCAAGCTCGCGCTCCAGGCGACTGCCTCGAGCGAAAGCGACGCGCAGGGCGAAGCCCACGGCGCCTGCGACGGCCGCAAAGATGAGGAACAAGCCCACGCTGAAATCGGCTTCCGCGCCACCGCTGGCGACCAGCGCCGCAGCGACCAGGAATACACCGGTGTAGGAGAGGATCAGGGACGTCCACCCCAGCCTCATGACGAGCCCTGCCGCAACAGCGGCGGCTGTCAGGACCAGAGCCTCGGTTCCGACAAGAAAAGAGAGTGCGAACACGACGCCCAGGGCGCCAGTCGCGATAAGGGGATTCCAGAGATAGAGAGTGAAACTGGCGGTCGACGCGATACTCACCAGGAGACCCAGCGGGTTTTCACCCGGGTTGGTGATGAGCGCGATGACGTCGAGTGCGACGGTGATGGAGACGATGACCAGGATGACGATGCGCTCAACTCTGCTGAGCTTCTCACCCCGACCTAATCGGAGAGCATCCGTAGATCCCCTGCTGGATTGGTCGAAGGCCATGGTTCAGTATCTCCTATCCGCCAGGTACTCTTAGCGATAGAGACCGAAGAACTTACCAACCTGCTGCCAAAAAGGCATAACGTTCACCACCTTTTACTAGTCGTACGTCGAATGGGATACCCCATCTTCTCGACGATCCAGGATGAGCACATCTGACTCAGGTTCAGACCTATTTAGCCAAAGGTCTACACTCGGGCGACCATGAGCGCTCACCGTTAGGCTTCCCTCATGCCTGACATCCGAGTCCTCATCGTCGACGACGACCCGTTGGTCCGTTCGGCGCTGTCGCACTTCGTCTCTCGCGACCCGGAGATCAAGGTCATCGGTCAGGCCGAAGACGGGCTCGAGGCGATAGCGACCGTCGAGCGAGAGCAGCCTGACGTCGTCATGATGGACGTCCAGATGCCGGAGATGAACGGGATCGAGGCAACGGGAGCCATCATCGAGCGGTGGCCCCACGTGCGGGTCCTCGCCGTGACCACACTGGACGGCCGCGACACTGTCCTGCCGATGTTGAGCGCCGGTGCCTCCGGATACCTGCTGAAGGACTCCAGCGCGGAGGAGATCGTGACAGGCGTACGCGACGTGCACAGCGGTCAGAGCTCCCTCTCGCCGCGGATCGCTTCGATGCTCATCAAGCACGTGCGCGAGTCGGAGCCGCTCACGGGCGATGCGACGACACTCGAGCCGCTCACCGACCGCGAGGCCGAGGTGCTGCAGTGCCTCGCGAAGGGCATGTCCAACGCCGAGATCGCCCGTACTCTCATCGTGTCCGAGGGGACCGTGAAGGCCCACCTCGGCCGCATGATGTCGAAATGGCACCTGCGCGACCGCGTACAGATCCTCGTCGCGGCAGCGCACGCGGGACTGGTGAACTTCCGCTGACGCCCGGTCACACCGCGAGCAGCACGATCCCGAGCACCACGACCAGCGAGGCCGCGATCCGCCACCACGGTCGCGATTCCCGCAGCACGATCACCCCGAACAGGCTCACGAGCACGACGCTCACCTCCCGCAGCGGAGCCACGAGCGCGACCGGCGCGATCTGAATGGCGGTCAGCACGAGGATGTACGACAGCGGCGACAGGATGCCGAACACGAGGATGCGCCGCCAGTGCAGGCGCCCGAGCGCCCACACGGCATCCCAACGTCGCCGCACCGCGATCGAGTAGAACGGCACCTGCAGCAGGGTGGTGCCGACCATGAATGCCACCGGGGAGAGGTTCCACGTGCGCACGGCGTGCGCGTCCCAGATCGTGTAGACGGCGATCGCGACGCCGGTGAGCAGTCCGAAGAACAGGCCGGGGTCGATGCGACGCGACCCTGCTCCGCGTCCGCGATCGACGAGCCCGATCGCCACGACCCCGGCGATGATCGCGGCGACGCCCACCAGGGCGATGGCCGAGGGACGCTCGCCGAGGAGCAGCACCGCGACGATCACCGACAGGAAAGGTCCGGTGCCGCGAGCGGTCGCGTAGACGGTGGAGAGGTTGCCCTCCCGGTATCCACGCTGCAGCACCACCATGTACGCGACGTGCAGCGCCGCCGAGACGCCGACCCCGAGGGCGAACGAGCCGAGGTCATCGGCGCCGAGACCGCCGGTGAACGGAACCACGCCGACCCAGACGACCGTGCTGGAGACGGCGCCCCACCACAGGAAGGGGAAGCCCGCGCGGCTGACGCCGTGCGCGATCACGTTCCAGGCGGCGTGAGCGATGGCCGCCCCGAAGACGAGGGCGAAGGCGAGGGGGGACATGACGAGACCCTTCCGTTCGGCGCGGGCGCGACGAACAGGGTCCTCCGGGCTTTTGTCCTGTCAGATGACGGCTCTCCTGCGGAGGAGAGCCGTGGCGCCGCTCGGACCAGACGGGCGCGAACCCCGGAACCCTAGGCGCTATCGCGGTACACCCTAGCCGATCGTCGCGAACGGGAGATGAACACGGCCAGCGCACCTGCGGCGAGCAGGGCGAGGGCCCATCCGACAGCGGTGATCACGCCGCCGGTGACGGCCAGCGCGATCAGATCGACGGATGCCGTCGCCGGCGCGGTCACCGCGAACCCGCCCGCCGACCCGCGCACGGTCGCGACGTTCACGACCTTTCCCGCGGCAGCGTCGGCGGCCGTCAGGCGGTAGCGCACGGGTCCGCAGTCAGCCGTGCCTCCCGGCGTCAGATCGGGAATCTCGCAGCCGAGCGATCCGCCGAGCAGCGGGTCGTCGATCACGACATCGGTCAGCGTCCGAGCGCCCGTGTTCGTCACCGTGAACCGGAACGCCACGGTGTCGCCGGCGTCGATCCGGCTGTTCCGGTTCTCGTCGACGTACTCTCCCCCGGTCTTGGCGAGCGCCACCGCCGGTTGATTCTCCAGAGGAGTGCGGATCGTGGCCTCGGTCGTCAGCGCTTCGTCGCCGACACCGGTCGCCGTGGCCGTCGCGGTGTTGACGATCTCCTCCGCGTCGATCTCCGCCTGGGTGAGAACGGCCGGCGGACCCGAGCAGACCGTCGCCTCGTCCGGCGCGAGGCGGGTGACGTCGCAGCGGACGTCTCCGTCGAGGCGCGGGTCGGTGACCGCGACCCCGGACAGTGTCGTCGTCCCCGTGTTCGTCACGGTGAACGTGTAGGCGACGGCGTCACCGGCATCCGTCCGTCCCGTCCCGTTCGCATCCTCGATGGCGGCGGCCGACTTCTGCAGGGCGAGGCGGTCCACTCCGGAGACGACCACGTCGGCCGTCGCGGATGCCTCGGCCTCGCCCGCCGACGACTGCGCCCGGACCTCGGCGACGTTGCGCACGATCCCCGCGTCGATGTCGCTCTGCACGAGCGTGTACGACGCCGGGCCGCACATCGCCTCCGCTTTCGGGTCGAGCGCGAGACCGTCGAGCGCCGGGCAGTCGAGCGTTCCGCCGAGCAGCGGGTCATCGACGACGATGTCGCGCAGGATGGTGGTGCCGCTGTTGCGGATGGTGAACGTGAAGGGGAGCGAATCGCCGGCGCCGATGCTGCCGTCGCCGTCCTCATCGACCGGGGCGCCGGGAGACTTCGTCAGCTCCAGGGCGGTGTCGGCCTCGATGATCACTTCGGCGGATGCCGCGTCGGCCACCGGCCCGAGGGGGCCGGATGCGTTCGTGGTCGCGGTGTTGAGCACACGCTCGTTCTCGATGTCGTCCTGGGTGAGCGTGTACACGAACGGACCGCACTCGTCCACGGCATCCGGCGCCAGAGCCCCCAGGTCGCACACCATGCCGTCGTAGAGAAGGGGATCGCTGATCACGGCCCCCGTGAGCATGGTCGTGCCGGTGTTGCGCAGCGAGAAGGAGTACGCGACCGTGTCGCCTGCGCCGACGCGACCGTCGTCATCGGCATCCTGCACCGCTCCTGCGTTCTTGACGAGTCCGAGACCCGCCGTGCGGTCGAGAGCAGCGGATGCCGACGCCGAGTCGGCCACGTCGCCGGAGAGTGCCGTCGCACTGACGGATGCCGTGTTCTCGACCACTCCGTCGTCGATGTCGCGCTGCGTCAGCGTATGGACGACGGGCTCGCACACGACGGCATCCCCCGGCGCGAGGGGGACGCCGTCGAGGTTCGCACACGCGACGGCGCCGCCCAGCATCGGGTCGGTGATCCGCGCGTCGGCGAGCGTGGTCGTTCCGGTGTTCGTCACGGTGAAGGTGTACGCGATCGTGTCGCCGTCGTCGACGCGCATGCTGGCGTTCGCGTCGGTGACGGCACTCGATGACTTGGTGAGGGCGATGCCGTTCACGGCGGGAACCGTCACGATCGCGGACGCGTCGTCGGTGGCACTACCTCGGGCGGACTGCACGATCACGGACGCGGCGTTGCGGATCGCGCCCCGATCGACATCGGACTGGGTCAGCGCGTACTCCCGCCGGTCGCAGGCGACTTCTCCGCCCGGCGGGAGCGGCACCGCGAAGGCGGGACAGGCGACAGTGCCACCGAGCAGCGGGTCGGTGATCGCGGCGCTGGTGAGCGTGACGTCGCCGACGTTGCGGATCGTGAAGGAGTACGCGACGGTGTCACCGACATCTATCCGGCCGTCCGCGTCGGCGTCGACGGGCGAGGATGCCGACTTCACGAGTTCGACGCGCGGTGTCCCCGCGACGGGCACGGTCACGGTGGACGAGTTGTCCTGCGGATCGGGATCCGCTGTCGCAGACGTGACCGACGCCGTGTTCGACAGTTCGGTCTGCGTGGTCGCCGGGTCCACGGTGCCGGTCACGGTCACCGTGGCGATGCCGCCGACAACGAGCGAGCCGACGAGGCAGTCGAGCCGCCCCGAGGCGATCGTGCAGCCCGGGGTGGGCGTCGACGGCCGGAGCAGCGCGGTCGGGAGCTCGTCGCCGATCCGTACACCCGCCGCTGTGCTCGGGCCGGTGTTGGTGACCTCGACCGTGTACGTCACCGTGCCGTTCAGCGGCGCGGGATCCGCCGAGATAGTCTTCGACGCCGAGAGGTCAGCAGACGGCGTCGCCACGATCGTCGCGGTGCCGGTGTTGTTCGCGGGGCTCGGATCCGTGGTCTGCGATCTCGCCGTCGCCGTGTTGGTCAGCGAACCCTCGCCGACCACGTCAGCCGTCACGGTGAGCGTCGCGGAGGCGCCGGGCATCAGCGTTCCGACGGTCCACAGAGCCTCCGCTGCCGACCACGTACCCGTCGAGGGAACGGCCGATGCGAGGGCGAGCCCGGGCGGGAGCGCCTCGGCGACGACCATGCCGGCCGCAGCCGAGGGGCCGTCGTTGCGCGCCGTCACCACGAAGACGGCCTGGCCCCCGCGAGGGACGGATGGCGTGGAGGTGGACTTGCTGACGACGACATCGGCACGCGGGGCGAAAGTACCGTCGACCGCGGAGACATCGTTCGAACCGTTCGGGTCGGGCGTCGCCGATCTCACCGCGGCGGTGTTGCTCACCGAACCCACGAGTCCCGGCGCCCAGGTGCCGGACAGCGTGATCGTCTCCGAGCCGCCGGGCTCCAGATCCCCGACGCCGCAGGTCAGCGTGCCCGCGCTGAGGGTGCAGTCGCCGTCGGTCGCGCCGAGAGTGAACCCTGCCGGAAGCACGTCCGACACGGTGGCGCCCCGGGCCGTCGACGGACCCTCATTGGCCACGTCGATCCTGTAGTCGTACGAGGCGCCGGGAACAGGGTCGCCCACCGCGGACTTCTGCACTCTCAGATCCGCGGTCTGCACGACCTCTATGTCGACGGCGGCGGAGTTGTTCGCCGTGTTCGGATCCTGCGCCGGCGAGACGACGGACGCCGTGTTGACGAGGATGCCTGCGGGAGCTTCGGCGGCGACGTCGGCGTGCACGACGACGGTCGACGGCCCTCCGACGGGAAACGCCGACCAGAGGCACCGGATGGCGTCGACGGTGAACGTGCAGTCCCCGCCGCTCGGGGCATCGACGCCGGTGACGACGAGACCGGCGGGGAGCGTGTCGTCGAGGACGACGTTCGCCGCGTCAGCCGACCCTAGGTTACTCACGGCGAGGGTGAAGTCGACGGAGTCCCCGGCGGACACCTCGGTGGCGGATGCCGTCTTCTCGACCGACAGGTCGGCGATGATCGTCGGCTCGAAGCCCACGGAATCGACATTGTCGCTCGGATCGGGATCGCTCGTGCTGGAGGTGATACCGGCGGAGTTCTGCACGATGGCCGTCGCTCCGGGCGCCACCCGCGCGACGATCGTCGTCACGACGGTCACCCCGGGGGCCAGGGTGCCGAGGGAGCAATCCAGCACACCGCCCTCGAACGCGCACGACCCCTGCTGCGGCGTCGCGCTGACGAACACCTCGCTCGGATCGAGCGGGTCGGTCAGGCGCACGTCGCGAGCATCGGACGGACCGCTGTTCCGCGCCGTCACCGTGTAGGTGAGGTTCTGGCCCGCGACCGGCGACGCAGGGCTGAACGTCTTCTCGACGGAGACGTCGGCGGTGGTCGTCACCGTCGCCGCGGCGGTCGCGGTGTTGTTCGAGAGGTCGGGGTCGGTACGCGCGCCGGCCACCGATGCCGTGTTGATGAGCGCGGCGCCCGGATCGAGTCCGGGCGACGCCGTGCCCGTCACTGCGACCGATGCGGTCGCACCGACCGCGAGGTCCGGTAGAGAGCAGGTGATCGTCTGCCCGACTGTGCAGGATCCACTGCTCGGCGTCGCGGTGACGTTGGAGAACCCGGCGGGCACGGCATCCGTCATCGTCACTCCGGTGGCCGTCTGCGGCCCTTCGTTCGTCACGTCGATCGTGAAGGTCGCGGGCAGCCCGGCGACCAGCGGGGCGGTGTCGAGCGTCTTCGCGATCGCCAGGTCGGCGGCCACGCCGACGGACGTTCGCGTCTCCTGGCTCGTCGAGATGCGATCGAGGTTCGGTACCGCCACGGTGTCGCGATACGCGACGCGGGCCTCGTTCGTGATGGTGCCGCCTCCGGCCGACGTGCCCACCGTCACATCGAAGGAGTAGCCGGCGCTGGTGCCGACCGGAAGCGAGCCACCTGCTGTCGCCGTGGCCCCCTCACCGAGGCGCACGCGGACGGTGCGATCAGCGGCGGAGTACTCCCCGCGGTCGTCTGCCACGGCGTCGGTCAGCGCTCCGGCGCCCGCTCCTGTCACTATCCGCATCGAGCCGGGGACGAGTGCGACGCCGGAGGGGAGCACGTCGGAGGACATGGTCTGCAGTGCCGGGTTCCCGCCGTCGTTGCGCGTCGTCACGGTGTAACGGAGCACATCGCCCACCTCTGCGGCGGTTCCGCCCCGAGTAATGTTGGCGACGGACTTCGTGGTGATCAGGCACGGGCCGGTCCCGAAAGCGATGTCGTCGATGAAGTTGCCGACAGAGGGATTCCCGCCCGCCGAGCTCACGGCCTCGAACGCCAGACGAGTGACGGTCTGTCCGGCAGGGACCAGATAGGTGCCGCTGTGGCTTCCCCAGGAGGCTGTGCCGTCGGTCAGGTTCGGCCCGTTCTGCACCAGCGTGCCGGTGGCCGACCCCAGCAGCACCCGCATGGTGTCGGTGCCGTTGCGCCCGCGGTGCTTCAGCGTCCAGGTCAGCGTCTGGCCGGGACTGGTCACCACGTCCTGATAGAGCCTGCTCGCACTGTAGGCGTTGAGTTCGGCGAACTGCCGACCGCTGGCCGGCTGCACTCCCTGGAATCCGGAACTCCACAACTCGATGACGTTCTGGCTGTCGTTCGTGAACCAGCCGGGGACCTGCGCCTCGGGCAGCAGGCCGACCGTCGCTGAGGGGATCGACGGTGCTTCGAAGCCGCCGTTCACCAGCGCGACACCGCCCTGACAGCTCGCCGGGCTCTGCACGGCGTTCGCCGCGGTCGGCGCGATGCCGACGGCGGCCGACGTCAGGCCGACCGCGACCATAAGGGTCGTCGTCGCGACGGCCACGAGCCGCCGGATGCGTGAGGTGGCGTGTTCGGGCACGTCGTTCTCCTTGGATCTCATCAAGGAGGGGCCGACCGCGCAGCAGACGGAGTCCTCCCTGAGCGGAGCGTATCCAAGCGCCAGCGACGAAGCATCATATTGGTTGGCGGGCGAGGATCGCGGCTCCGCCTACGATCGAAGGACACGCTTTTGCAGGAAGGTCGCCATGCCCGTCACCCCGGATGCTCTCGCCCACGCCGAGGATCTCGCCGACTTCGTCGCCGCCTCGCCGTCGAGCTACCACGCGGCGGCCGAGGTCGCGCGGCGTCTGGAGATCGCCGGGTTCACCCGACTGCAGGAGGACGAGGCGTGGCCCGCGCAGGCCGGCGGACGCTTCGTCGTGGTCCGTGACGGGGCGACGATCGCGTGGGTGGTACCGACGGATGCCGCGGCGACGACGCCCTCGCACGTCTTCGGAGCCCACACCGACTCCCCCGGCTTCAAGCTGAAGCCGCAGCCGACGACCGGAACCCGAGGCTGGCTGCAGGCCGCCGTCGAGGTGTACGGCGGCCCGCTGCTGAACTCCTGGCTCGACCGCGAACTGCAGCTCGCCGGTCGGCTCGCGCTCGCGGACGGCCGGGTCGTGCTCGCCGATACCGGCGCCCTGCTGCGACTCCCCCAGCTCGCCATCCATCTCGACCGCACGGCCAACACCGGACTCGCCCTCGACAAGCAGAACGAGACGCAGCCGGTCTGGGGCCTCGGCGATCCGACCCAGGCCGACATTCTCGCCGAGCTGGCGGTGTCGGCCGACGTCTCGGCATCCGACATCCGCGGTTACGACGTCGTGATCGCCGACACCGCGCGAGGCGCCGTCTTCGGCAAGGACGACGCTTTCTTCGCCGCCGGGCGCCTCGACGACCTCGCCTCGGTGCATGCCGGTGTGGTCGCGCTCACAGAGATCGCCGACCGCACCCGCACGAAGGCCCCGATCGCCGTGCTCGCCGCGTTCGACCACGAGGAGCTCGGATCGTCGTCCCGCTCGGGAGCTGCCGGTCCGTTCCTCGAAGACGTGCTCGAGCGCCTGTACGCCGGACTCGGCGCCGATGCCTCCGAGCGTCGCCAGGCCTATGCCTCCTCGTGGTGCCTCTCGAGCGACGTCGGCCACTCGGTGCACCCGAACTACGTCGCCAAGCATGACCCGGTCGTGCAGCCGGTGCTCGGGTCGGGTCCCATCCTCAAGCTCAACGCGAACCAGCGCTACGCGACGGATGCCGTGGGCACGGCAGCCTGGCGGGAATGGTGCGAGCGGGTCGGCGTCAGCACCCAGGAGTTCGTGTCGAACAACTCCGTTCCGTGCGGCTCGACGATCGGACCCCTCACGGCCACGCGTCTCGGCATCCGCACGGTCGACGTCGGCATCCCGATCCTGTCGATGCATTCGGCCCGTGAGCTCGCCGGGGTCTCCGACCTCTACGACCTCGCCCGTACCGCCGAGTCGTTCTTCACGGCCTGACCCCCGCGGCACTCGCGCAGTGCCAAGATGTTGCTCATGACGGACATCAAGCCTGCTCTCATCGAGCGCGCGGGCATCGAGATCATCCCCGAATCCGACCGGACCGCGAGGCCGCGCGACCTGTTCTGGCCGTGGTTCGCGGCGAACGTGTCGGTGTTCGGCATGTCGTACGGATCGTTCGTGCTGGGCTTCGGCATCTCCTTCTGGCAGGCGACGCTCGTCTCGGTCATCGGCATCGTGGTGTCGTTCTTCCTGTGCGGTCTCATCGCGATCGCGGGCAAGCGCGGATCCGCGCCGACCATGGTGCTCTCGCGCGCCGCGTTCGGCGTGCAGGGGCAGAAGGTGCCCGGCATCATCTCGTGGCTGACCTCGATCGGCTGGGAAACCTTCCTCGCGATCCTCGCCGTGCTCGCCACGGCGACGATCATCACGCAGCTCGGCGGCGACGGCGACAGCATCGCGCTGAAGATCATCGCGACCATGATCGTGGCGGCGCTCATCGTCGTCGCGTCGGTTCTCGGCTATCACACGATCATGCGGATGCAGTCGGTGCTCACCTGGATCACCGGGGTCGTCACGGTGCTGTACATCATCCTCGCGGCGCCCAGCATCGACCTCGCGGCCGTCATGGCGCGGCCGGCCGGCGGCATCGGTCAGGTGATCGGCGCGCTCGTCATGGTGATGACCGGGTTCGGCCTGGGCTGGATCAACATCGCGGCCGACTGGTCGCGGTATCAGAAGCGCACGGCATCCGACGGGGCGATCGTCGCCTGGAACACGATCGGCGGCTCGGTGGCGCCGGTGATCCTGGTCGTGTTCGGTCTGCTGCTCGGCGGATCCGACGAAGACCTCATGAACGCGATCGCCGCCGATCCGATCGGCGCACTGGCCTCCATCCTCCCGACGTGGGTGCTCGTGCCGTTCCTACTCACCGCGGTACTCGCGCTCGTGTCGGGAGCGGTGCTCGGCATCTACTCCTCCGGGCTGACGCTGTTGAGCCTCGGCATCCGCATCCCCCGCCCGTCCGCGGCGGCGATCGACGGCGTGATCCTCACGATCGGCACGATCTTCGTGGTGTTCTTCGCGACCGATTTCCTCGGGCCCTTCCAGAGCTTCCTCATCACCCTCGGCGTGCCGCTGGCCTCGTGGGCCGGCATCCTTATCGCCGACATCCTGCGGCGGAAGAAGGACTACGACGACGATGCCCTGTTCGACAGCCGCGGACGCTACGGCGCCTGGGACTGGACATCGATCGGCACCATGATCGTGGCTTCGGTGATCGGGTGGGGGCTCGTCATCAACAACTTCGCGGATGCTGCACCGTGGAACAACTGGCAGGGATACCTGCTCTTCCTCATCGGCGGCAAGGACGGCGAGTGGGCATATGCGAACCTCGGCGTCTTCTTCGCCCTGGTGCTGTCGTTCCTGGTGACGTACTTCGCCAGGGCCGGGAAGATCCGGCGGCAGGAAGGCGCGTGAGCGACCCTTCGACGGGCTCAGGGACCCAGGAGGTGGTTGAGCGAGGAGCGCAGCGCGACCATCCGGTCGTTGAGCGAGGAGCGCAGCGCGACCATCCGGTCGTTGAGCGAGGAGCGCAGCGACGAGACGAAACGCCCGATGCGGCCTGGCTCGTCGTGATCGACCCGCAGGCGATCTTCGCGTCGCCCGACTCCGCGTGGGGATCGCCGTTCTTCGCCGACGCGATGCCGCGTATCCGCGCACTGGCGGCGTCCTTCGGCGAGCGCGTCATCGTGACGCGTTGGATGCCGACCGCCGACCGTGCAACGTCCTGGGGCGCGTACTTCGCGGCGTGGCCGTTCGCCGACCAGCCGCCGACCGATCCGCTGTTCGACCTCGTGCCCGACGCAGCCGCGCTGTCGCCGCATCCGACCCTCGACCTTCCCACGTTCGGCAAGTGGGGACCCGAGATCGAGACGCTCCTCGGGCACGGAGCGCACGTGGTACTCGCTGGGGTCTCGACCGACTGCTGCGTGATCTCGACGGCGCTGGCCGCGGCGGATGCCGGAGCCCACGTGACTGTCGCCGCCGACGCCTGCGCCGGCTCGACGGCCGAGAACCACGCCGCCGCGATGCAGGTCATGGGGCTCTACCCGCCGCAGATCACCGTGAGCGACACGGCATCCGTCCTGGCCGGGCGTTGAGACCGGCCCCGGCTTCCGTTCCGTTCAGGGGGCCGACACCGCCGCCAACCCCCCGCGCCCCGCCCGAGCCCGTGCGGGGGC
>JAESFY010000144.1_pt1 | contig 32878 bp, 36 predicted proteins | sample 9266201 | NCBI WGS metagenome assembly JAESFY01 (sample SAMN14515071, study PRJNA621656) | algae metagenome | isolation source: Nodosilinea sp. WJT8-NPBG4 and co-occurring heterotrophs from soil, lower... | place: USA: Pinto Basin, Colorado Desert, California | collected 2006-05-27 | reverse complement strand
AAGATTGAAAAATTCTGGGCTCGGCTAAAACACCATCTTCGCAAGACGCTCAGCGCTTTCGATACCCTCTGGGACGCTGTCGATGATGCCTTCAAAAAATTGTCCTAACTATCCCGTCCACTGCAATGCCAGCAGAGTCCGGGATGTCCAACCAGCCTCCGAATAGTCAGCCTGGCGAGCAGGCTGCCGATATCTCGCCGTTTTGTCAGACACTGGTCGCCCAGTTCAGCCCCTTTGGGAATTCCGATCAGGCGGTCCTCAGCGCAGCCCTCAGCGCAGCCCTTGACCAGGGAGGAGACTTGAACCAGCCCTGCTTGCTATACGGTGAACAGTGGTTGCCGCTGAACTACCTACTCTCTACTGATGACGCCCTGGCCCAGCGGTTGATCGACCAGGGCGTCGATGTCAACGCCCAAGACGGTAAGGGCAATACACCCCTCCACTACGTCGGCGGATCTCTTACCTTGGCCCAAACCCTGCTGTTCCAGGGGGCGAACGTTAACGCCCGCAACCAGCATGGGATTACCCCGTTGCACAACGTATTTGGCGAAAAAAATGTGGCCGTGATGGCCCTGCTGATTGAGGCCGGTGCCGAGGTCAACGCTCAAGACAATGAACAACTGACACCACTCCATCTGGTCGGCAACGCAGGGTCGCCAGAGATTGCTGACCTGCTGATTCGCCACGGAGCCGAAGTCAATGCCCGCAGCAACCAAAACTATACGCCTTTGCACTACGCCATCAGTTACTCAAACCCAGGGCTGGCAGAACGATTGCTGCAAGCAGGCGCTGATCTGACCTTACAAAACGATGCTGGTGCGGTCATTCATACCCCTTCTTTAGATCCAGCAGTGCTGCAGCTGCTGCTTGACTATGGGGCAGACGTTAACCTGGCCAATGCGGCGGGGCAAACGCCCCTGCATGTCCATCGACTTAACCCGGAGTTGATCGGCCAGTTGCTGGCCGCCGGAGCCGATGTGAACCGACAGGATAGCCAGGGTAGAACGGCTCTGTTTGATGTCAACCTGGAGGTGGCACAGCAACTCCTGGCCGCCGGGGCCAATCTGATGGTTCAAGACCATCAGGGTAGAACGGCCCTGCACCAGGCCGTGTTGGAAGAACAGAGTTTCTTTGGCCCGGAGTTGGTGGCGCTGTTTTTAAGTCAGGCTCAACCTCGATCTGGCCTGGTTCAGGTTAGAGATCACCAGGGCAAAACGGCCCTTGAGCTAGCACAGCGTCTGGGCAAGACCGAGTTGGTCAATCTGTTGCAAACCGTGTCAGATTAGTCCCGCGACGACGAGGCGGAAACCATTGAACTCCTTCAGCAACTGCTACAGGCCTAAGATTGCGCGGCGGCAGATCGAGAAACCCGGCGGTTGCTCATCTCGGAGTTAAGTGAGTAATCGTATAGAAAGTTACGCCAAGGCTGTATGCCTTACAGGATAGTCACTCTAGGCGAACTTTTCTTAAGATCGCTAATACTACGCAAAGACCTCATGGCACCGAACTGGACAGATACCGGTAGGTTAAAGAAAAAGCAGCAAGGCTTCCTCAGCCAAGGACTGAATGATAATTTTAGCTGATGCTAATTTTGGCCTCAAAAAGTTGTCGGTTCAGCAACTACTCAACGGCAGCATAAGGGTTAGAGCCTTAGATTTTTCACCAGATAATTTTATTGGCGGCGCATTTTTAGAAAAGTAGTCCAACCTCAGTCCAAGCGGCTGATTTTACCCATTTCTAGTAATAAGCCTAGCTGATGAGTCAGGCTATTCGTCGTTAATGGCATAAGAGCCTCTATGCCTTGCTGACAGAGCTGTACAGCCTTAGCGTAACTTTCTGTACGATTACTCATTCAACCCCTTCCCCTGATCGAACTGTGCGACACTGTAGCAACGAACCTGCTAAGGTTCGTTGCTTCCCGGGTGGTCTCTAACGGGATTCGTTACATTGAAAAGGATAAATACCAAACCTTTTACCGGTTCGGTTCCCAAGCATTTTCTACGTAACGAAATAATGAGCAGCATGAAAGGAAAAGTGATAGCAATCACCGGCGGTGCTGGCGGCATCGGTGAGGCTACAGCGCGTATGGCCCATGCAGAGGGCGCGAGTGTAGTGATCACCGACCAGAAAGCTGGTCCGGTTGAGGCGATTGCTGAATCGCTGGGCGATGGTGCAGTGGGACTGGCGGTGGATGTGACCCGGCGCGAGGATAACCAGCGCATGGTAACTGCAGCATTGGAGCACTTCAGTCGGCTGGATGGCGTGTTTCTGAATGCCGGTATCGAGGGTGAGGTTGGCCCGTTCGAAAGTCGTGCCGATGCAGCCTGGGAAAAAGTGTTCGCGGTTAACGTCCACGGCGTGCGCCTTGGCGTAGAGGCTGCCTTGCCAGCGCTGCGCCAGGCCGGTGGCGGCAGTGTGGTGATTACTTCCAGCATAGCTGGTTTGCGGGGTTTGTCTGGTCTTTCGCCCTATGTGAGCAGCAAGCATGCGACGGTCGGCATGATGCGATGCCTGGCTGCGGAGCTCGGTCCGGAGGGCATCCGGGTCAACACGCTCAACCCTGGCCCAGTCGAAAATCGCATGATGCGTTCGATTGAAGACCAGGCCAATCCCAGTCATGGCAAGGAGGTAAAAGAGTCCTTCACGGCCCGCATCCCGTTGGGTCGTTACGTCACCAACGAGGAATGCGCGGCCATGGCGGTGTTCCTCTTCTCAGATGCAGCATCCGGTTGCAATGGCAACACCTACCTGGTCGATGGTGGCTTCTGTGCGCAGTGAGTCCGCAGTGCCGAGGGAAATATTTGGCTTAAGACGACTCCGGTGACATCAGCGCCAAACGCGAGTTGATCAAGACATAGAGAAAAATCGGTACCGGCAAACTAGCGGTGCTAATTGCCACTATCCCCAGCAGCAGCCCGAACAAAGCTGTACAGCCCACCCTTGGCAGCCCTGATAAGGGCAGGGCGGGTTGAGTAAGTAGCTAGGCACAATTAAATATAAAACGTTCCAGCGAGTAATCTCCAGCTTTACTGTGCGCATCCATTCCCTCGATGACAGTCATGGCCAGGTCATATTTGTTATCGAACATCTAACCAGCAATTTCATGATATTTCAGCTGCCGCTATTGGGTTTCAATGGGATTTCTCTCCGAACAATGGCGGTGGAAGGAAGATGAATAGCCCATGCCATTCTGGAAACGCTATGACCCTGATTAAAACGCTAATCGACTGCAAAATTAAGACCCTGGAGCAGAAAATTCAGCAGGCTACCGCTCGTAAAACCATGCTGGAAACCTACCGCACGAGCTAGGCTGCCTGACCCTTAGACAATTCACCTAATGTCAAGATTTGCAGCTTGATTGAGGAAGTAAGCCTGACATTGAATTGTCTAGATGCTATTTGAGAAACCAGTAGATCAAGTTTGATTTATTCTAAATAAGGCTAACACTGTGAACCGCCATAATCCCTTGAATTGGCTAAATTCGCCTGAGTTTAATATAGCTATATTCTCGTTTTTGCTGTCTTTCTTTTGGGAAATTCAGCAAATGTGGTTTTACCAAATTCCGACTGGATACTCCCACTTCGATATAGTCAGAAACTGCACCCTCGCTACAGTTGGAGATGTCGTAATTACGTTGATTGCATTTTTGGCCGTCACAGCTCTATCGAAGTCTCGTCAATGGCTCCGTCACCCAAGCCGTAGCCAAATGAGTGTTTTTCTCCTTGTGGGAGTGGTCATCACCGTTATTATCGAAGCCTTAGCTACTGGCCCCCTCAATCGGTGGACCTATGCCGAGTCCATGCCAACAATTCCGATTTTAGGCACTGGGTTAGTGCCATTGTTGATGTGGTTTCTAGTGCCTCCGCTCACTATTTGGTTTGCCAGGCGTCAAATTCTATCTGTAAGGTCATAAAATTTAGAGTCAATCGTTCAAGATTCAACCAAAGCGAAGGATAACTAATACCGTCCTGGATGCATAGTGGATGGAACGGCTCAAGTAATGATTTTGCGGCATCAAGATCACTCCTTGCATCTTTTTCAGGGAAAATCTCATCCCAAAACGATCGCTACACTGTAGAGGAATGGTCTCTACTCCAAGCGTAGGCTCGCTTCAAAAACGCCAGAGTATCGGATTTATAGGGTTAGTTCAGCCTGAAACTCTTGCCAAAAGCTAAAAATGGCGTTGATTAGAATCACAGCCCAGACGGCCCAGCCTAGGGCCGGGGTGCGGGCCACAAAGGCCAAACTGCCCGCCACCCACAACAACAGCGCCATGAAGTGGGTGAGCTGATCGGTAAATTTCAGCCACAGGGGTCGGCGGGTGGGAGTGGGCAGCTCATTGGCCCCAAATTGCTCTAGGCGCTGGGCCGCCTCCCGGCTAGAGAGGCCTTGGGGCGTAGTGGCCAGCGATTCATAGACCGCCTCAACGGGTAACGTCCAAACCGACTGGTGCATAGCAATCCTGCGTGAATCGTAAAAATCCGTAGTGCAAGTGTCCTGCATGCACGGGCGAGAGTCCGTCCTACCTCCATGAATCAATTCGGATTACGGTATCAACCTTCACTACTCACGCCATCGGTTGTTCGTCCAGTCATCTCGCTAGGACGAATCTGGTAAAGCGCCATTTCCTCTGCCCGACCCCAGGCGTCGATCCAGGTGCGATTGATGGCAGGCGACAGGGCTGGATTGCGTGTTTTGACAAATTCCATCACGCGATCAATATCGCCCTGTTCAGTGATGTGCTCGGCCCGGCCTGTCACTGTAACGCTGCGCCAGTGCTGGAGATTCTTAACATCTTCAACCTGTAAGCACACCTCTGGGTTGATATCCATATATTTAGTTTTCATCCCCACTGTGGTGAAGATGTAAATAGCTGGCTCGTCAAAATAATAGTGCATTGGCACAACGTAAGGATGCCCGTCAATGGCACAGCCTAGATGTCCGTGCCCTACTTCTCGCAGCAGTTCATTGATCTCTTTTGTGCTCATCTCATCGATATCTAACATGGCCTTTCTCCCTGAAAATTAGGACACTCACAATGTAGTCAAGTAGAGGAAAGTTACACCCTACAGGTTAAGTCAGTGATTAGAGTCAGTCACCATTTCAGAAAGTGTTAGCAAAAAGGTGAGGTCAGTCATAGCTTTGAGTGAGTGGCGTACGTTAGCCGGTATAAAGGCAAAGACTCCTAGTTCTAGAATAATTTCTTCGTCTTCAAGCGTCAGTACGCCTTGTCCTTCAATGACATTCACGGTGGCATTGCGAGGATTAGTATGTTCTGCAATGGATGCTGATGCCGCCAGAGACATCAATGCATAGCGACAATTTTTATCTTCTAGCAGAATCTTGCTCTTAGCTCCGGACTGAGGATACTCGATTACATCAGACCAGTTAATTTGGGTTGCTTTCAACGACAGTATAGCTGTGCTCATGGATTTGGCCTTTTATAGTAGAGAAATGGATGTAAACGGTGAAGATGCTCATAGATCAGCTTTTCCAGCAACTATGGAAAAACGATTTTTGAGATCGGGGCATGACCCAAGAAAACATAGGCAGCTGGCCGCAGCACACTTTCGGAGTAAATAATCTTTTGAACGTTCAGGCTAGGCACACGTTTAGCGGTGGCATTATAGGTTAAAATTTCTCCTTCCAGACTAAAGTCACTGTTGGTTAAGTAGTGATCATAATCATGGATTGCTTGAAAAATAAAGTTATAGATCGGATTAAGTCCTAGGGTCGTATCGTAGTTCTCGCCGGATACCCAAAGATGGCTCTTCTGAACGTCAGCGAACATTTCTGAAGCGTTCTCATAGCGCTCGTACCAGGAGAACTCTAGATTCAATGGGAGACTCTGGTACTCGACCCAGAGCCAATCACAGAATTGGGCGATTGTCGCGCCGGAAATTTCAGCGGGGTTGCCTTCCAAATAGAGCCTGGCTAAGCTCTCGATTTTGGCGGCTGTTCCAGATTGAGGATTTTGAAGCAAATTGTCTGTACTAAGCATCACATCGTGCATTGCATAGACTGCGCATCTCCATCTTGGCACGTCTTCTTTGATTAGTGCCTGCTCAAGTTTAGATCTCATCCTTTTGATTAACTAAAAGCTCACGTTTTATATCATAGTTAATCAACTCATTCAAGAAATCAAACGTAGCTTTGGCATAATTAGTTCTATAGGTAAAAATACGGTTCAATTCTAGTTGAGCGTAAAATAGCGTAGCTCTGGACTATTAGATCAAAAAAATAATCTTAGAAGCCAAAAACGCAGTCTTAATCATGCTCGTTATACGGTGAATTATGTCTATCAAAATCAGAAAAACCTAACCTAATGAACAAGCTTTTCCGCCTGATTTTGATATTCTTGAGCGCGTTGATTGTTATCACCTTTAATTTCAATGGCAGTGCGAGCCAGTTGGACTTTGACGATGGGATTGATCGCTTTATCACAAGTCAAATGAAGACTCATAACATTCCTGGTTTGGCACTCGCTATTACTCACAATAATCAAGTGTTGCATGTTAAAGGATACAGTGCAGCAAACAACGATCACCCTGTTACAGCACAGACCCAATTCTTGATTGCTTCAGTGAGTAAATCATTTACCGCAATTGCGGTGATGCAGTTGGTCGAAGCGAGACAAATTGATTTAGACTCACCCGTACAAGCTTATCTACCAGAATTCGCCCTGACTGATCCATCGTTCGCGCAACAGCCGCCTGGCGAAATCGATGCCAAAGTTACCATTCGTCATCTTCTTAATCAAGTGAGTGGTTTATCTGACGTAGGCTTTCCTGAGCTGCAGCTTTCTCAAGCAACAACGATTGGTGAGCGCGTTACTAGCCTTAGTCAAGCACGTCCCGTTGAGTTGCCCGGCGCTCAGTTTCACTATTTCAATCCCAACTACGAAGTGTTGGCGCGAGTAGTTGAAGTGGTGAGTCAACAGCCATTCTCAGATTACTTACAAACACATATTTTTACACCCCTTCAAATGTCGCGGACGCTCAATGCAACTACAAGGGCTGACGCATCCCAAGGTGCTACTAATATGGCACAGGGACATCTGATGGCATTTGGACTTCCCTTCGCATATCCAGAAATGTCTGGTTATCTAAGCGGCAGTGGCGGGATCGTTTCCACCGCAGAGGACATGGCCAATTATCTAATCTTCCAAACCAACAGTGGACAATTTCAAGAGACAAAGTTGTTTTCTGAAAGTAGTGTAGTGCTGATGCACACTCCACCCAAGGCCATCAGTAGTTCCTATGGCATGGGTTGGTTTAAGGGCAGCGAGAACGGTGAAACAGCGATCGAACACAATGGAATTTTGTCTACATTTTATACAGATGTTGTGCTGTTGCCCAAGGAAAAATATGGAATTGCATTGCTTTACAATATCAATGCGTCGCCGTTAATTTCAATGGCATTTCCTCAAATCAAAACTGGATTGATTCAATTATTAAAGGATGGGCAACCTGCCGTAGGTGGGTTTTCAGTAACCTTGTGGGGTATAGCGATCGCACTATTGATGTTTATAAGTGTAACGCTGGCAATCCGTAGTTTGCTTTACCTACCACAATGGAGACAGTCGATTCATAGAACTCCATTGTGGCGGGTCTGGTTAGGGATTGGCTTCACATTCTTGCCAGCGTTTTTCCTGCTCATATTGCCTTGGATATTCGCATTGGTGTCCGATCGATTCTTTGGACATGTACTACTGTTTCGATCGATGCTCGATCTAATGCTTTGGCTGAGTGTGTGCGCGGTTTTGGGCGTAGTAAATGGAATTGCACGTTTGATATTTCTGGCGCGTTCTAATAGATTGGATGCGGTATCGTGATCAATGGGAGTGTGTACGTGCAGTCAACGCCTTGATCAAAAGTATTGGCTAAGCTTGTTCGTGATATCTGTGCTTGCCGAGATGCTGAAAAAGAGTGTAATTAAACAAAAAATAGGGAGAGAAACAGTAGCAACGCAATATCAAGGAATCAGCGACTAACTAGGCCTGACGGCCGAACAAAAAGCTAGGAAAATCGAACGCCGTCTTAATCGACTCTCTACGGAAGGATGAGAGTTTTTCGCTCTCAATGCCGTGATGTCTTTTGGAAATGAGGTTGGATTTAGAGCTAATTTCTAAAGAGAAACTTAAGCAGAGGCTATTGACGTATCGTGGATCCTATCGTGTAAAGGTTAGCGCGCTAATCAGGCACGAAGCATGAGCCGCCTACCCGAGATTGCCAATCCTACCCGTCTGATTTACCCCAGTGACCTTAGTGATGCCGAGTGGGAGGGGCTACAACCGCTGCTACCTGCTCCTAAAGGGTTTGGTGCACCTCGCACCGTCGATTTAAGAGAAGTTCTTAACGCCATTTTTTATGTGCAACGCACGGGCTGCCAATGGGAGATGCTGCCCCATGATTTGCCACCGCATCCGACAGTCTACAAGTATTTTCAGAAGTGGCAGCGCAAAGGGATCTGGCAGGACCTCCACGATACGCTGCGTTATCACTTGAGGCGAGAGATGGGCCGAGAGGCTGACTCTAGCGTGGCGATGGCGGATTCTCAATCGGTCAAGACCACGGAAAAAAGGGGGAGGTCTACGGCTTTGATGGTGGCAAGAAGGTTAAAGGCCGTAAGCGACATCTCGTCGTGGATTCACAGGGCTTCATGATTGGGGTAGTCGTCACCGAAGCGAATGCCTCCGAGCGCTTAGGGGCCGTCGTAGTGCTAGACAAAGAGCAGGAGAAGTTGTCTCGATTAGAGGTCATTTGGGTTGACCAGGGCTACTCAGGTCCGAACTTCAAAAGGGCGGTACAAGCCGTCTGTGGAGATACGGTTCGTGTCGACGTTATTGAGCGCGAGTCTAAGGCATTTGAGGTGTTGCCGAAGCGTTGGGTGATTGAGCGCAGCTTTGGATGGCTGAATCGATATCGACGATTGAGCAAGGATTATGAGTTGCATACTGAAAACGCCGAAGCCATGATCTATGGAGCGTTTATCCGTTTCATGCTACGTCGATTGGCGGCTTAAGGTCTACTTCATAAATCAGCTCTTACCTGATCCTCAAGAAAGTATTTTCAGAAAATTCTATTATTCATTAGGGTTAGGGATATAGTTTGTGAAATATAAGATTTTATTTTTAGGATTATCGCTCTTCCTATATGGCGTCGCCCTGGCGTTACCGTGCCTTTTGTTCAATGTGGTGCCTACAGACTCTGTTGGTGTGAATCCCTCTGACCCCAATGACGTTTATGCCATGAGGGGAGTCGAACTGACTTTCTTTGGCATTGTTGGGCTGATTTTTTGGCAAATTCCTGCGATTGGCTGGTTCGCCAATCCGATCTATTGGTTGTGCTGCATCATGTTTATGATCCAGCGCTATAGGTTTTCAGCCATAGCTGGGGTAGCTGCTGTTCTTATTGGTTTTGGAGGCACATTTTCAGCATTCTGGTTTAACTTGCCTGCCGACAGTGGTGGCGTTTCTGAATTTGCTTTGAATCAATTGTTGTTGGGTTTTTGGCTATGGCTGGCCGCTCCTGGCTTAATAGCCCTAGCTTCTTTCATCGGTCTATTAAAAGAGCCAGCTCGATTAACCGCTAAAAGTGATTAAGAAAGGAGCGATAGATTAGAGCTATGAGAACTCAACAGCTTTCCCTCGATGCCTTGTGGAAGCCAACAATATCTCAAGAGCGCGTATTCAGTCCAGATGACTTTGCCCATCTGCCAGATGCAGCTAGACGGTATCTGGAACATGCGATTGCACCTGGAACAGCGATGGCATCGGCAGTGCGCCTAAAAATGCATGGCGAGATCAAACTCAAGACCTGGATTCCCTTCACCGCAGAGCAAGTCGTTTGCTGGGAGCGCGGATTTATTTGGAGTGCCACTGCCTGGATGAACCGCTTACCGATCGTGGGATCAGATCGGATCATCGATGGCGTTGGGGCGATGCAGTGGAAGCTGTTGGGGCTGTTTCCGGTGATGACCGGAACCGGTGCTGATATTACCCGATCGTCAGCGGGTCGCTTCCACACCGAGTTAATGCTGTTGCCATCGGCGTTTTGTCGGGGTGACGTGACCTGGGGCGGCACAGAAGCATTGCACCTGCATGCTAGCTTTGTCGCCCAGGGTGAACCAGCCGAGCTTGACTTTGCCATTGACCAGACAGGACGGCTAAAAACTGCCCAACTACCGCGCTGGGGCAACCCAGAAGGCGCAGAACACCACTATGTAGACTTTGGGGCAATTGTCGAAGCAGAGGACACCTTCGGGGGCTACACCATTCCCACCCAGCTGCGGGTGGGATGGTACTTTGGCACTGATCGGTTTGAGTCAGAGGGGGAGTTCTTCCGCGCCACCATTGATGAGGCCATCTACCGGTAATCGTTAGTAGTCTCAGAAAGCCAGATTGGAGAAAATCCATGCTGCTCAAAAAGATGCCATACCGAGGCATAGAATGACGATCTTCATCTTGGCTCAGCTTCTGTTTCCTCTTATCTTGATTGGGTGGTTGGCTTTTGTGCCGCTCCACAATCTGCTGGGTATTGGAATTCAATCTCTGACGACCGCGATCGCCCTAGTTATGATCGCCCGGATGGGCATCTGGGTCTTTCCGCCTTGGTGGACGCCCTATCTCTATGGGGTGCTATTTGTGCTGGCGTTGGGGCTGGGGTTTTCGAAGCAGCAGCCAAAGCGCCGGATGCCATTAAGCTGGCCGGGGTGGGTCATGATTGTGGGTTTCGTGGCCTTTGGCGTGTATGTAAGCAATGAGGCGGCTCGCAGTTGGACGGGGCAGTTTCCTGCTGATGCGCCTGCTGTTGACCTCACCTTTCCGCTGCGAGGTGACAACTTTCTGATCGTCAATGGCGGTAGCGATATTCGCATCAATGCTCACCTAAAAACCTTAGACGAGTCAGTACCCCGTTTTCGAGCCTATCGGGGCCAGAGTTACGGCACCGATATCATTCAGGTTAATCGGTGGGGGTTGCGATCGCGCGGCATCGTTCCTAAGCACTCTGCGGCGTACTTGATCTACGGTGCGCCGGTGCTCGCTCCCTGTGCAGGCCAGGTGGTGCAGGCGGTCGATGGCTTCCCAGATATGACCATCCCGGAGACTGACCTGATCAACCGGGCTGGAAATCATGTGATTCTGCGCTGTGGCGCGTTCGAGGTCATCCTGGCCCATTTTCGCCCCCAGAGTCTCGTGGTGCAGTCGGGCATGGCCGTTGCAGTCGGGGACGCCATTGCCGAGGTTGGCAATTCTGGGGCCAGCGGCGAACCTCACCTTCATATTCACGCCCAGCGACCGGGATCTTTAGCTATGCCCCTGTCAGGTGACCCCTTGCCAGTGCGCTTCAATGGCCGTTTTCTCATTCGCAGCGATCGTGTGACCACGCCCACCTCCAGAGACTGAACCATGACTGATGCATAACTTCCGGATTTATCGCGGCGATGCTCGGTCGCTCCGGCGATCGCTTGAGGCTGTACTGGTTTGAGCGTATTCCATCTAAAAAATATCCCTGTGAAGGCCGCTGGACACGACCAGCATTACTTGTAATGAAAAAACATTCCGTTGCTGGGTTCTACATCTTGGCGTTTGGCATCTCATGGATTGGCTTGATTCCGGGAGTCCTCGGTTCGCGGGGGATTGCCCCATTTGAGAGTCCCTTCGTCCAGTTCCTTGGCATCCTGTTTTCCATTGGCCCCGCCCTTGCGGCTGTGATTATGTCCCAGGTGATGCAGGGCAAGACAGGGGTTCAGAATCTACTCAAGGGTCTGCTCAAATGGCGCGTTAATCTGGTTTGGTATCTCGTCGCAGTGCTGGGGCCTGTTGTTATTTTTGTTACCGGGCAAGTCCTGACAAAATTAATGGGTTTAACTGGAGCACCCACATCAATTCCAAGTAATCCGCTTCTCTTTTTTGTTGCCGTTTTAGCGGTGGTTCTCTCCAACACGAGCGAAGAAATTGGGTGGCGGGGGTTTGCGCTCCCACATTTGCAGAAACGACATAATGCCCTATCCGCCACCCTGATTGTGGGACTGTTGTGGAGTTTATGGCATTTACCGCTGGTCTTTTTGACAGGCAACCCGATGACTCAGTCGCCTTTAATCTGGTTTATTAGCATCGTTGCCAGTGCTTTTATTTACACCTGGCTTTACAACAGCACCCAAGGCAGCCTTTTGCTAGTGGCACTTTTTCATGGTGCGCTGAACATCTTTGGAGCCTTGATATCTGGGGTATCGCCTATCGCCTACGCTCTCGTGAATTGTGTGGTGGCGATCATTCTGATTTTAGTGTTTGGGAAAGTAACGCTCTCGCACCGAAAACAGGTTTATGTGGACTAATAATGGGTATGACACATCACGGTAGATCAGGCTTTAATCCGCGCCTTTTGGCATTCTTTGCCTTAGCGTTTGCTTGGTCATGGGCCTGCTGGCTGCTGGCTTCGGTGGTCAGACCTCAGTTGCCTGCTGTTGGGAGCATGTTGATTATCGCGGGGAGTTTTGGCCCCGGCATCGCAGCAATCGCGGTGGTGAGGTACGTTGGTGGACCGGACGGGCTGCATCGTTGGCTCAGGCGATCGCTGCAATGGCGGGTTGGGTGGCGTTGGCTGGCGCTCTCGTTTTTCTTGCCTTTGGCGGTCATGGGTCTGGCCGCCGCTATGCACATCGCCTTGGGCGGCACGATCGCCCCGTCTCCTGCATCCGGGCGTGTGCTCCTAGCCGTGGTGAACTTTGGCCTGATGCTGGTACTGGGCGGCCCGCTGGGTGAGGAATTTGGCTGGCGAGGTTATGCCTTGCCTGTTTTGCAAGAGCGCTATAGCTGGCGCGTGGCTAGCCTTGTTTTGGGCACGGTGTGGGGCATCTGGCATCTGCCGCTGTTTTATATGGCCGACACGACGCAAAGCCACCTCCCCTTTGGCCTATTTATAGTGAGCACGGTGGCCCTGTCGGTGCTGTTTGCATGGCTATTCAATCAGACCCAAGGAAGCGTGCTGCCCGCTCTCGTGCTGCATACTGCGGTCAACGCTTGGGGGTGGGTCATACCAGTCATGGTGATGCCGGATGGTAGTAATCTACGACCCTATGGGCTAGCAGTAGGACTGCTTGTGGTGATCGCCCTCGGTCTACTGTGCGATGCGGAACCCCATCGGCCTCTGCGATCGCCGCAGTCAAAGTCGGGTTCAGAATGACATGAACCGTCTAAACTCAATTTCAGCACGCAAGATCGGTGAATTAATCCCTAAGTGAGTGGGGCTGGGAGAATGCTTTGTCAGCGATGCCCCATCAGCTCAGCTATACGAGCGCTCCCAAGGCTATCAGCGTCGTTTCCTGCACCGTGAACTGTTGCTAATTTTTACTCTTCCCCATTTGCAGTAGGGGAATTAGCGCGAAGACGGCTTGCCCAGCCAAACCAATGGTCTTAGGAAGTGACTGATAGGCTGCGAAGTGCCCCTGTACTGTGCTGCCAAACAACCAAACCGATAGCCCTAACTCAGCCGCCATTAGTACCCCAAAGGCAACTATTCCCATATTAAGACGAACCCACCATTGAGATGGCACATTGAATTGAGTCGTCAGGAAATCAGAAATTAGCCAGGCTGCACTCAAAAGAATGGGCAACTCAATGAAGGTACTAACGAGTTCCCCAAGCTTTGGAATCAGCACCAGAACCCGAAGTGTTCCAAGCAGGAAGCCGATGGCAAACACCGCCACAAAGTAGAGGAAGCCTACACGGATAGAGTTGTTCATTCCATTAGCAAAGGAAAGTACACGTTTCCTGTACGCTACACATCAAACTGTTGACTGGGAAAACTTAACTTAAATCGAATCATCTGCCCAGCCACAAAACCCACAATCCCAGTGAATCTGGCCCGCTGCCGCTCGGGGTACTGGCCTCTCACCGTTAGGGCATCGACCCATAAACAGCGGCTGCATGAAGCGGCAGCTGCACTGGGTCTAAAATTAGCTCACCAGCGTAATAGCTAGCCCCCTCTGGCTGCCACCTGAATCGTAGATGCACCCTGAGAACTAACCCCCATCGGCACCGCTGGCCCGTGGGGGTTTTGTTTGGGCAATCGCGGGGATGCAAGGGCTGAGTTCACCTGCGGGTGGTGCAACTACGCGGGTGGCCATCAGCGCAACTATTCGGGCGCTGTCTCATCGGCCCAGCTCCAATCCTTAGCCTGAAGCATCGCTGTGCACAGCACAGCAATCCATCCTTCAATGAGCCAATCGATCATTTCTTGCTCTTCGCCCTGCGCTTGCAAGGCTAAATTTTTCAGCGCATCGAAGTCAGAGCGATCGCCCTGGCTGCTGCTAAAGATGGCATAAGCCTGCCGGTGAAGCGCGCCATCGTGCATGAGGATTCGCTATGAGGACTACAACTGAAATCCTACCCAAGCCCGCTTCACCGCCGCATCAATCGAGATGACTGGCTAAGCCATCTGCCGACCCACGCGATCACGCCCCAACGACCGGGCACCATAGACCCAACAGCGGATCAAGAGCCATATCTGTAGATGCACCCTTAACCCCCACAGGTACCGCTGTCCTGTGGGGGGTTTGTTTTGGGGCACCCTAGCCTGGTCGATTGGGTGCTATGGACTCTAGGGAATGAGCTAGGTGAGGGCATTAGCTATTTTGCTGATCCTGCCCACAGTGAGGCAAAAGAATGACCTAATCGGAGGAGATAACAAAGCGGTGAAATACTTCAACCCAAAGACATGAAGCCTGATCTGACGCAGTTCTCAAGGGCTGTAGCAGGCAAAATCAGTGAATCAGGCCAAAAGAGTACTGCCTATAAGGCAGTGTTAGACCTGTTTCAGACGGCAGGTAGCTTCTATAGAACGCTGGACAGTATGACCAGTGACAATCTTTCCCACTTCAAGAGCAGCAATAAGTATTTGACCGAACGCCAGGAAAAGGATGCCCTCGCCTTAACCGCCATGTATGCGGGTAATCTCAGAACTCAATTCCTTCATGACCTGGTTAAAGAGGGTAGTGCTCTGACTGACACAGAACGCCAGGTTCTAGAAATGTCATTAGAACTTTATAAAGCAACTTGTGAACCAACTACGGCTCATTAGGTAATCCCCGCTGGATTGATGATTAGTCAAATCTGGGGAGATTGAACTGGTGCAATTCAAGTGGAGTGTAAGGGCATTTTCAAGCCATACTTCTTACTCCTAGATAGCAGTCGGTGATGGAGGAAGATGCTGTCTTGTAGCTGTCTCTTGGATGTCTTATAACCGTCTCGCGAGACAACCTACGAGACAGCTGCAAGACGGTGAGACAACCACAAGACAAGGGGTTTGGCGGTTTGTCTCGCAGCGTAGACAGTCACGAGACAGTGTATCTGGGCGGTGTCTCGGGAATGCGCTCGATGAAGCCCTCCATCGCCATGAGCTCTAGTTTTTGCTCTAGCGCCTTGGTGTCGATACTGTCCTTTAGTGCCCTGTGCTTTTGCCGAATCTGAGATGCCCGTAGCGGCTCAGCCGCCTTGATTAAAACCTCCCTAATGATGGCAACCTCATCATCCGAGCTGTCAGCCGAGTAGGCCGATTCTAGTCCCTGATGGTTGGACGTTTGCCCGAGCTCCAGGGTGGGTACCTCGACGGCGATCGGGTTGTTTTTCTGGCCCGGGTAGTAGATATTTGGGCTTTGCTGAATTAAGAGATGACTTTGATAGGGATTGGAACATCCTCGACTGACGACCGCAGGCTACACAAATATGATTTTGCTTACCTTTCCTCTTGCCATTCTTATGGCTATGAGTGGCTCTGCACTCTGGACATTGCGTTATTCGACCAGGATAGTGGTGAAGAGTCCGAGTTAATTGGATGGGAAATTGAAGGGCGGGTTGTGACCCACAGCGACGCTCTGCTCAAGGCCCACGACCTGAGCTGGTTAGATAGCTAATCGACACTCAAAACAAAACCCCACGGGACAGCGAGATCCGTGGGGAGTAATTTAGGGTGCATCTACGGGACGTTCTCAGGAACTCGCTGCTGTTTTTATGGTGCCCGCCTGTTTATGGCTGGTCGTTCAATGGGGAATCCATCCGGGCCATTTGGCTGAGGTGCTAGGACGACTTCTTCGTGCCCACCCCCGCTCTACTTCCTGGTCTAATCGGCATGGGTATTGCGGCTATGCGTAAAAAGGGCCAAGAAGAGCCCACAGAGCAGGAAGCTTAATCTATCCACTACCATCTGGCTCCGTTATCCCTGCCGCTGGCGGGGAGAGCGATCGCGGCGGTAAGCTGGTTGGCGTAAATGGAATTTCACCCCATCCCCTGGCCCAGCGCCGGGGGTTTTATTGCCTACGACCGCTGTCTCAGGTAAAGCCACACCAACGCAGCAATCCCCAACGGAGACAACCAATCTTAAATGACCTTTCGCACAACGGAATCAGGGTCGCGATCGCACGGGAGCCATCAGTGAAATGAAGTGATCGAACACCTCAGGGAATACTTAGACCATCTACCCCTCAAGGACAGGCTTGCACTGCTGACCATCCTCCCAATCCAGAACCCTATTTAGCCATGATCCGGAAGACGCTCAATGTATTTTTTCCGCTAGCGATCGGAGTCATCTTGTTCCTGATGGCGAAAGAAGCTTTCAATGCTGCCTTTCCTTTTGCCCTGCCAGCCTCAGTAATCCTGGGGTTAGCAGGCACAGTCTCTGTCCTTTATGCTTTGGCGCAAATCAAATGAAGACCAAGACCCTTGGAATCTCGATCGTTCTTTCTGCCGCTTTTCTCGGCGGTTGCGCTACCGTCCCTCCTGGCAATGTTGGTGTAAAGGTCTACCAGGCAGGCGGCAAGCGTGGTCAGATGGAAACCCTTGAGGTGGGGCGCTACGGTGTCAACCCGGTGACCGAGGACATCTACAACTTCCCCACTTACCGCCAGAACCTGGTTTGGGAGCGCAGCGACAACCCTGACCAGAATGAGCAAATTACCCTCAACTCATCGGAGGGCGCTAGCTTCACGGCAGACGTGGCTATCTCCTACAGCTTTGCCCCCGACAAGGCCGAGCAAATCTTTTCTGAGTTTCGCCAGTCCCCCGAAATGATTGCGGATGTCTACGTTCGACGCATGGTGCAGGACTCCTTCAACCGAGTCGGCTCCACCATGAAAGCAATCGAAATCTATGGAGAGCAGAAAAGCCTGTTCCTTGACACCGTCCTCAAGGAGATTCAGTCCGACCTAGATCCCCTCGGCTTCCAGGTCCACTCCATCAGCTTTGTCTCCCTCCGTCCAGACGCAGAGCTACAAGCTGCCATCAACTCTGTCATCACCGCCAAGCAGGAGGCTGAGCGGGCGCGACAGGAAGTAGAGAAGGCAAAGGCCAACGGTGAGGCAACGGTCGCCACCGCCCGCGCCCAGGCAGAAGCTAACCGCCTTCAGCAAGAGTCCATCTCCGCCGAACTACTCCAGCAACGTGCGATCGAAAAGTGGAACGGGGTTCTCCCTCAAGTGACGGGCGAAACCGTCCCGTTTATCAACCTCCAGCAACCCGTTCCGCCCGCCCAGTAGTCTGACCACGCGATCGCTGGACACTCCACCTGGCGATCGCCCTAGTTCAGGCTGATTCAATCTACGAATTGAATTAGCCCACAAAGAAAATAGACAGATGGCTAGCTGCGCGCGCAGGCAATTATTCAAGAATGTTCTGCAGTAGTTAGCGCAAAAAAGGCACCGCCCGGCTTCCTGACATTTGCTGACTCAAAGCTTACCTTTGGCCGCGCACAACTTGCTCTTCTGGTGGCGCACCTAGAAAGACGACGCGCACCTGTTGCGGCTGAAAGATCCCAGGGACGCTAACTTGCGCCGTCGCTTGCGGGATGGCAACACAGCGGGTAAGGGCGGATTCAGGATTGTTGGCATTCAGTGCGGTCACATAGATCGTGGCGCGGCGTCCGAGCACTTCGCTGTACGACAAAACGGGCAGCAGTGAATCGAGGCAGCCATTCAGGGTGAACTGAAGCGAAACCCGCGTTTCTGACCCGGTGACGTTATCGGCAACGGGAATGCGGATAGCTTGGATTTCAGTAATTCGACCTCCGATCGCCGTCAAGCTTTCGGTGCGAGCCGGAACCGGAATTGCTTGAGCAGTAGTGGTCGCGATTGTGGCTAAGGCTGCTGTGATGGGAAAAAATTGAGCGACCCTAAGTACCAGACAAGAACTGTAAGACGTGAAGAAACTCATCGGTTTTTTGTTCAAGATTAAGCACGATGTTTCTAAGATAGTCAAAGCTGTAGCGAAACAAGCTCTTATTTTGAGCACGGCTCAAGCTGCTGGGTGGATATGAACGAGTCGAGTTGCAGGCGAATCGGTGATAGGTTGCTGTCAGTGGTTCATGGCGTACACCGTGCCCGTTATACAGCTTTAATCTGAGAAACCTATGGTTAGGCGAATTGTCTTTGGGCTGCTAGGGGTATGTATCTATGTGTGGTGCGTTCTCTTAACGAATCAGTCGCTGCTGTCTCAGACGCCAGCCTTTGTAGCTCAGGGGCGAGGAGGAGCGGTAGCCACCGTAGACGCCCGCGCCACCCAGATTGGTATTGATGTCTTAAAACGGGGCGGCAATGCGATCGATGCCGCCGTCGCCGCTGCCGCCGCCTTAGGGGTTTCAGACCCCTTTTCCGCCGGCATTGGCGGCGGTGGCTTTATGGTGATTTATCTAAGGGATAGTGATCGCATCATTACCCTTGACGGCCGCGAGCAGGCCCCAGCCTCGGCCCAGGTGGATATGTTCAAAGACCCCGACAGCTCGACCGGAGCGGTGTTGCCCTTTTCGCCCAACCGCAATTCGTCTGGGGTGGCGGTGGGTGTGCCGGGAACGCTCCTGGAGTGGGCAGAGGCGCTGAACCGCTACGGTACGCTGTCGCTGGCGGAGGCGCTGCAACCGGCGATCGCTCTGGCCGTAGACGGCTTTGCGGTAGACGCAAACTTTGCGGCCCAGGTGGCGCAAAACCAGGCCCGCTTTGCAGCCTTTACGTCGACTCAGGCCTTATACCTGCCCGATGGCAGGCCGCCTGCCGTTGGTTCGCGCTTCAAAAACCCTGACCTGGCCAACACCTATCGTCTGCTGGCGGGCCAGGGGGTGAATGCGTTTTATCGGGGTGAGATTGCGGCGGCGATCGCCCAGACGGTGCAGCAGCCTCCCGTCGTTGAGCAACCCCCCTTTCGCGTCATTCCCGGCGGCATGACGCTGACGGATCTCGATCGATACGAGGTGCGGGTGCGGCCACCGACCGTTACCACCTACCGGGGCTTTACGCTTTACAGCATGGGCTTACCCAGCAGCGGCGGCATCACCACTGGAGAGATTTTCAGCATTTTGGAGGGGTTTGACCTGGGCGAGAGCGACCGCGCTAAAGCCTGGCACACCGTGCTGGAAGCTGAGCGCTTAGCCTTTGCCGATCGCAACGCCTACCTGGGCGACCCTGAGTATGTAGATGTGCCTCTGGCTGGTTTGCGCAGTGCCGACTTTATCCAGACCCGGCGAGCCTTGATCGGCGACAGCGCCCCCGAAGCGGGTAAAGACTTCCGCGCCACACCGGGCGATCCGCTGCCCTACCAGAGTGACCCCAGCCCTAGCCTGACTGTGGCCCAACCTAGTGCTCGGTCGCAGGGGGCATCTGGTACCTCAACAACCCATCTTGTAGCCAGCGATCGCCTGGGCAACCTGGTCTCTTACACCCTTACCCTCGAATCTATCGGTGGCTCAGGTATCGTGGTGCCGGGCTATGGCTTTATTCTCAACAACGAGCTGACAGATTTTGACCCCATTAGCCCCCATCCAACGCGCCGGAGCCGGGGAAGCGGCCCCGCAGCAGCATGGCTCCTACCATTGCCCGCAGCCCTGGGGGCGACCTGCTGGCCTTCGGTTCCCCCGGCGGCTCCACCATCATCACCACGGTGGTTGGTCTGGCAGTGAACCTGATCGACTTTGGCCTGACGCTGCCGGAGGCGATCGCGTCTCCCCGTCTCTCCCAGCGCAACACGGGCATAACTCAGGTAGACGGCGGTTTTGAGCAGAGGGCGATCGCTCAGGCATTAGCTAAGATGGGTCATGTGCTAGAGCCTGTGCCCGAAATCGGTGCTGCCGCAGGGTTAATTGTGCGTCCCGATGGTTCTATCCTGGCGGCGGCAGAACCCACGCGGCGGGGCGGGGGAACGGCGATGGTGGTGGAACAATGAACCAGCGTAAACGGCACTAAAGTAGCGAAGCTGCGATTTGGGGCAATTTAGTTATTTTGTATTCACTAGATAGCTGCGCGCAGACAACTAGGCAACGAAAAATCGAGAGATTTGGGACTTCGGAACTAACGAGAAAATATGGGACGCCTAGCTGGGTCGCAATCGACATCTGAGCAAGGATTATGATACTTCTCCCCCAGGTGGAGAGGCTTTCGCATAGGTGTCTATGAGCCGCCTCATGCTTAAACCGCTTACCAAGCCAACCCCAACAAAGTGAACTATAGGTGTTGAACTATTATGTAGTTCACTATATAATAGTTGTTGACTGGATATTTCAAATGCATAACAACTTGAACATCAATAAACGGCAGCACGTGGGGAGGCAGCTTTCGTTTGCCCTCTACAGTGCGTCGAACCGCGTCATTCGGCTTCATCGGCCCTTTCTTGAGCCTTTGGGCCTGACCTATCCTCAGTTTCTGGTCATGCTGGCTCTCTACGAGGGCACCCCGCGCACTGTTGGGGAAGTAGGGCAAGAACTCGGTATGGATAACGGAACCTTGACGCCCCTCTTAAAGCGCCTTGAGAGCGCGGGGTTGGTGACGCGCACCCGTGACCTGCTGGACGAACGCCGCGTTCTTATCGATCTGACAGAAGCGGGCGAGGCGCTCCGCGAGGCAGCGTGCTCGATCCCTGAAAAGATCGAGACGGCCTGCCGTCTCTCCGATGAAGACCTTGCCGAGCTTCGCGACACCTTGAACGGGCTAGGTCATCCCCGTTCCGCCAAGGCTCTCGACCACGAACCACCTTCCAACTGACACCATCTTTTGAGGTTTCACGATGTCAAACGCAACACACCTTTCAAACGGTCTCATTGAATTAGAAAATGAACCATCACAAACGCTCTCTTTTGAAGAGACCGTTCGAGCGCGCCGCTCATTCCGCTCATTTTTACCAACACCCGTCCCTAACGCTCAAATTTTGCAAGTCTTGGAAGATGCACAATATTCTCCATCGAATTGCAACACGCAGCCGTGGAATACACACATCGTTTCGGGCGAAAAGATCAAAGAATTGGGCCGCATTCTAACCGAGCAAAACGAAGCGGAGAATTTCACGCCGGATTTTAGCTTCGATATGGAGTGCTTTTATGGCGCCTATAGTGAACGCCGAATTGAACACGGCAAAACCTTTTATGAGGCGATGGGTGTGGCGCGGGGCGACAAGATCGCGCGTCATAAAGCCGCTGCAAAAAATTACACCTTCTACGGTGCACCTCATGTCGCTCTGCTCTTCATGCCTTCCTTTGGAGATAATGTGCGCGTTGGCGGTGACATTGGAATGTATGGCCAGACGTTTTTGTTGTCTCTGACGGCGCGCGGTTTAGGAGGTATTCCGCAGACCGCCATTGGCTTTTTTGCACAGACCATCCGCGAATATTTGGGTATCTCCGATGAACTCAAGCTGATGTTTGCCATTGCGTTTGGCTATCCAGACTTCACAGCACCAGTCAACAGTGTTCGAATGGGGCGCGTTTCCATCTCAGAGAGCGTGACCTTTCACCATTAAAAAATGTTCGGATGGGGATGATTGGTCATTTAACCGATGTAACCCACAGACCAAAAGTAAACGCCGCGCTGGCGCTGGCTGACGCCGGGCAGATTGCTGGCTACCGCGCGCCCGGCGGATGAGGCCGCGCGCCCCTACTTCGAGAATCACTCGGGGTAAGGCCGGCCCAAATGATGTACAGCAGTGGAATGAGACTCTTACCTAGTAAAAGGAAATCGTTTTATGAAGATAGGCATTCTTGGCACGGGCCATATCGGGAAGACGCTGGTGACAAAACTGAGCGCGGCCGGACACGACGTGAAGGTCGCCAATTCGCGCGGCCCTGAGACAATCGACGTCGATATCCTCAAGAACGGTGCTCGTGCGGTCACCTCCGCGGAGGCGGTCACACGGGTTGATGTGGTGATCATGTCCACGCCGCTTGGCGCCATCCCCCGGATCGCACCACTGTTCGCAGACGTGCCCGCCGAAACGGTGGTCATCGACACGTCCAACTATTATCCCAAGCGTGACGGCGAAATTGCGGCGATCGAAGGCGGGCAGGCCGAGAGCGAGTGGGTCGCCGAGCAGATCGGTCGCCCAATTGCTAAGGCGTGGAACGCGATTACGTCCGCATCCTTCGCCGACAAGGGCGCGCCTCCAGGGGCAGCGGGTCGCATCGCAATCCCCGTCGCCGCCGATGGCGACCGGGAGCGCGACGTGGCGATGACGCTGGTCGACGAAACCGGTCTCGACGCGGTCTATTCAGGCACGCTTGCCGAGTCCTGGCGCCAGCAGCCCGGCTCGCCCTGTTACTGCACAGACCTCAGCCGCGAGGAGATGCCTGCCGCGCTCGCCTCAGCGGAACGTGAGCGCTTGCCCAGGCGCCGCGAGCTTGCGATCGAGGCGATCATGGAGCGGGTGGGTGATAGCACTACCAACCCTGATTCTGACTATGCCGTGCGCCTGACCCGCGCGCTGTTCATGTGAAGGCGGTCATGGGCTGGAGAACAACTTCCCCGCCCGTCACGCCGATCGTCCCGATCGACCACAACAGTGCGCCGCGCCACGCCTCTTCCCATTCGACATCCACACAAACAACCAGAGAGCAATCATGGCGACCGACAACAACCCACTCATCTTCCTTATGGGCGTCACCGGTCAGACCGGCCGCTTCATTTTGGAGGATTTCGACCGAAACCCGAGCGACGCACGTATCCGTATCGGGGTGCGCAAGCAGGAGGATCTGGAGCGGTTGCGCAATGAAGGTCGCGATGCGGTGCTGTTCGACCTCGACGATCCGCGCACATTCGGGCCCGCGCTCTGCGGTGTCGATCGGCTCAATATCCTGACCGGCTACACGATCGCCATGACGCACCAGACCAAGACGCTGGTCGACGCCGCCAAGAAGGCGGGGGTGAAGCACATCGTCAATCAGGGTGTCTTTGCCAACGACGACTGCACCGACTCGAAATTCTCCTGGTTCGCGCTGGTCGAGTGCTACATCGAGGCCAGTGGCATACCCTGGACGCATCTGCACCCCAACATGTTCATGGATGGAATGTTGAACGTGTCGCCGACGACGGGCGGTTCGTTCCCGGTGTTCTGGGGAGAGCAGCGGGTCGGCTACGTCGCCGTTACAGATATTGCGGCGGTCACGGCCAAGGTCTTGCGCGACGGACCCGAGCGCCACGCCTCGAAGAATTATTATCTCAGCACCGAGACGATGACGGGGCCCGAACTCGCCATCATGTTGAGCGAGGTCATGGGCTGCACAATCACCTGCGATGTGCGCCATCCAGCGGACATGGCAGCCTTGTTCAAGGCGGGCGAGTTGAAGGTCGAGGACTGGTACGCCAAGAGCTCGATAGAATTCTGCACACAACTGGCCGACGGGCGGCTGGGCTATTTCGGCACGGTGCGCGACGACATCCCATATCTGCTGGGTCGGCCCGGAACCAGTTTCCGTGCTTGGGCGACAGCACACCGGGCCGAACTGCTCGATCTGGTTGATCAGCGCGCCGACGAAACTCCCACGGAATAAGCCGGCGATTTTCGCAGGTGGGAGTGGTCGCAGAAGCGCCTTACCAGCGCATGCTAAGCGCCTCCGCCTGTCCCAATTCGGATCGAGACCCGGCGAAAACTCGGCGCGAACAGATGGCGACAGCGCTGGCAGCTGCCGACGCATCACGATCGCCAAAGCACCGGGACTTGGCAGTTGCAGTGATGCAAGAGCGGCTTGGTGACGCTACGACAAATCCGGATGCCGATTTTGGGGTTCGTCTGAGCCGTGCGGTTTATATGTAAGCGTTTTATCTCAATCTGTTACTGCCTATAATACCAAATCCGAATCACATAACCCCGATTCCCCAAAGGCCAAACCGTAGGGGCGAATGGCATTCGCCCTGCTGAATCGGGGGTAACCAAGAAGGATTTGGTATAATGCCTCGTCAGTGGGGGCGGTCGCAGGGGTAAGCTATTTGGCGTAAATGGAATTTCACATCTGCCCCTGGCGATCGTCAGGGGCATTTTGTTGGTTGCTACCGCCGCCGTATAACTGTTCCCTTTCTCTCCCGGCCTTCACTAGAGATTGGCCTAAGGGGCAGTTTTGGCATAGATAGTAATGAATGGCGTGGGTCGTCCTAGGGTCCATACTTCACCGGGGTCGTGGCTCAGGATCGCTAGGTAGTTGCCGCGATCGCTAAACGCAACCCGATAGCCACTGGGCCAATCCTGAACTTCTCCAGTTTTCACACTGCCCAAGCGCGCTCCAGCCACCGGCCCCCCGAAAAAATAGCTATCGCCATCTGGACTTAGGCCAATGGCATCATCGGATCGATCAGCCGGTAGCCCAGTGCTGGTCACGCGCGCGCCCGTTTCTGGATTCCAAGTGACGAGCAGGCCATCGTAAGGCGATCGCGTTAGCACATTGAGCAACCCATCGTTTCTAAAGACTATATTCATCCCCCAGAAGAGGACATCTTCCGGCGGCAGCGTCCTAGCGTACTCAAATAGGCCGCTCTGATTGAGTCGCCATAGGTCTACACGACCCGATGAATCATTTGGGTAGATCTGAATGGCTAAAAATTGACCATTGGGACTAATGGCAAATCTACCACTGGTGTCTAAAGATTGCACCGCTTCACCATTCGCCGTGTTCCACAGAGCTAGTTGTGGCGCAGAAGCGCCGTCTTGCTGTGGGTTCACAAACGTTATGATTCGCTGATTGTCATTGCTAAAGGCAATCTGACTGCCATCGATGGCTGACTCTGCCCTGCTGATTGTTTTTTTCCACAGCGGCTGACCTGTCTCGATGGCCCATGCCGCTAGTTCCACGGTGTTAGTGGGAGACGTTTGCGCGATCGCCGCCACCGTCGTCCCGTCCTTGCTGATCGCCGCCCCATCAAAACGAGTCTGATCACCAGCGGCAATCTCCTTGATTAGCGCCCCTGTTTGCGTATTCCATATCTGAAGCGTTGCACCGTCTGTTGTCAAGGCCAGTAGCCGTTGTCCATCCGCGCTAAAGCTAAACCCTGCCGCTGCCGTTGGCAGGGTTGTTATCGGCGTTTTATTCCAGCGAGCACCGGCTGCTGCCACAGGTTGCGCCCTACCATCTTTGACCAACGCCTGATAGACAAAAGCCGCAATCTCAGCGCGGGTCGCTGGGCGATTGGGCAGGAGCTGATCGAGGCCAGGATAGTTAACAACGATGTTGGCGGCTCTGGCAGCGGTTATGCCAGGGCGAGCATATTCCGGAATGGCAGCAGCATCTCTATAGGCAGATAGTTCCGCCACACTACCGCCCTGATATCCCAATCCATTGGCGATAGAAATCAGGGCCTGTACACGGGGTATCGGTTGATTGGGCCTAAACTGGTTCCCCGGATATCCTGAGAGAAAGCCCGCAGTGCGAGCTTTAGCAATATAGCCAGCCGCCCAATGATTGTTAGGTACATCTGCAAAGGGTGGAGTAGCGGGCTGCGTTGCATTCAACCGCCCATTCGGTACTTGAAAAGGCTGTGCTGACATAAACGCTTGATTCAAAATCGCCGCAAACTGCGCGCGGGTTACGGGTTCGTTAGGCTGGAACGTGCCATCGGGGAAGCCGCTAATCACACTAAACCGGGCGAGTCCTGATATGTACTCATAAGCCCAGTAGTCGGCAGGGACATCTCTAAAGGAGGTGCTTGGCGCTGGAGTGGGTGCAGGCACTTGCGCAGGCACAGGTGTTTGCGCTGACACAGACGCACTTAAAGGTGCGAGCAAGCTGAGGCTCAAGCTAAGCGCTAGGCCGAGGCAAAATGGTGATCTGAAGCGCATGTGGTTATTCGCGGGTAGTTTAAGGGAGTAGTAGGTCTCATATTTCGTCCATCTGGAACGGACCAAATTTATAAGCTGAGCCTACATCGAATAATTAGCCAGATTACCGTAGTGGACTGCAATTGGGCTGAAAGTAATGAGCAGATTTCTAGCTGGCACTGCTGACCCACAAAATCAAGTGCTGAGAATCTATAGTTGTCGTTGAGTAGTTGCGATTTGTGCCATACCCCATTGAGTGCCTCCGGACAAACGTAACCACAAATAGCAGTGTCACAGATTTGATGATGCTTTTAGAGAAAGGTGAGTAGATTTTATGTGTTAGGACACACACAGCAAGAAGGCTTTGAACTAAGCGATAATAAACAAATTAGGATTAGTGTTCTCGTCCGCTCTAATTCTTCTATCAGGCTGTCTGCCTGCCATCCCCACTATTACCGAAGGGCAAATTACCTTTGACAACGGCAGTCCAGAGCCTTTCAGTACACAAGTCTTTAACAACGCATTAGGCACAGAGAAAAGTGATAATCGAATCGTTGTTGAACTGACAGTTGATAAAAGCTTATTGTGGTCTGGGGATCAGTTTCGGACGGTTATTATCTCTGGTAGCGACACGAATTGTTTTGCGAGAGACTATATTCGTGGAAAACTGACCAGTGAACTTCGAGGATACTGCAACTTTCCATCCGGCTCCTTCGAGGAGGTTGTCAATGGCCAGAAAACAGCGGTCCGGCTTGCTTGGGCTCATCCTCAACGATGTCGGTAGACCTAAACCCTCTTAACCCTGGCCACAACTGCCCCCTCAATAGAGTTCTAGTCACTCTTACTGGTTATTTAGAACCTCGGTCCCATTCTTGCCCTTTGCCTTTTTGCCCCTGACAACAATCTACCTCCAACGATTTAACTCAATGAAGCGTGCCAGCTCAAGCTGCTCGACCAGCAACAGTTCAAAACATTTATCGCCTTACTCTCCCCTATTTAACTACTGTTGAGCGACAGTGACACATTGTTTGTCACTGTCGACAAAGTGTCACTGTACAGCCTGCTGTGGTATGGGTAGCTAATGGTGCTGGCGGGCAGGATTGGACCTGGCTGAGCCTAAGGATGGCTTAGCCGGGAACCTTGTCTGAAGGAGATTCAATGCCCAGAGCGTTGCCCGAGTTGACCCGAAAGCAGATCCAGCGAGATTGCAAAACAACCGCTCAATCGAAGTAGGAGATTGCCCTCCAGTTTGGGGGTAAGTGAGGCGACGGTTAAACGATTCACTCAGGGCATAGCAAGGAACGTCGATGGGTACCGCTTTGGGTTACTGCGATCGAGGGCTCTCACCACGTAGTCAGGCAGGGACTCTGCTGTGGGTGTAGGGCCGTCGGCGAAGGTAATTAGCCTCACGTAGCTGGCCTCGCCATCTTCGCCTTTGCCCATACTGCGGCTGAACCAAATCGCCGCACCAAACTTGGGGTTGCTGCCACTGCGGCGGGTGTAATGATGACCCATCCACCAGATGACGGTGGGGCCGTGGTCGTCGTGGGCGACCTCGATCGCCCCGATCGCAGATACCCAGCCGTCACGGTAGGCATCAAGCGGGCGTTTCCAGTTGGGTGGATTAGTCGCGGCGATCGCCATGGTGGCGACTTCAATTTGTTTCAGTGCACGGGCTAGGTCTGCGGTGTTGTCGGTCATGGTTGTGGGTAGGTGAGGTGTGCGGTGGTGGGGGTCAGCGTGGGCCAGTCCTAGGGTGGTGGATGGCTACGTGGGACTTATCGCGGCTTGCTTTTCCAGCCAAAGTAGCTACCACTTGCTACCTCCATGGTGAACCCCTTTATTGAGGTTTGACCTCCTGCTTTATGGGCAATGATGACGCGACAGTACTGAGTAGCAGGTGACAAGGCGACCACATGGGGCGGGCTCTGCGGCGAACAGACGGAGGGCAACGAACAGCCCCCGGCGAAAATTGCTATCACGACAAGTTTCCTGACGTCTGTTCTAGATCAACAATAATTCAGCTGTTTTGGGGCCGTGACAGGTTTCAAAAACCTATTCAGCAATTTTCGGCGGCTAATTTTTAGAGGTATTTAACAGCTTCCGTCTAGGGATAGATAGATTTCTCCTAAAACCAATTAGGCTGACAGCAGTAAAGGACTTTATAAACTGTGAGTGCTGTGGCTTTTCATCAGGACTACTTAGGAATTGAACAGCCTGCTGTTGGTCAACTGATTCGAGAGTTGCGGCAAACCTTAAAACTGACCCAGGAGAAATTTGCGGCTCAACTTGGAGTCTCCTTTCCCACGATCAATCGTTGGGAAAACGGACATGCCACCCCTTCTCCCTTAGCACTCAAACAAATTGAAACTTTGCTGAACCAGTTGGCGGAGTCGCCTGATGGAGCTTTGCGGAAATGCAGTCGGGCAATCCAAGGAAAGTATTTGCCCTCAAGGAAGTTAAAAGCATGAGGGCAGAGCAACACCAGGAGATGCCCAACAAACCCTTTGGAGGCGGTGATGAGATAGAAACACTCCTACGATCGCACGACTGGTCACAAACGCCTCTAGGGGCTGTCGAAACCTGGTCAGACAGCTTGAAAACGGTAGTCCAGAGTCGATTAGCTGAGCTCAATCAAGCTCAAGGATCCGAACCGATGCTTGCTGCATCGGTTCCGCTGCGGAATTGTACCCAAACAGCCACCTTACGCCAATCGGCCCAAGCCGTTGCGTTTCGGGTCGTACTTTCCGATGCGCTGCGCCTGCTAACCGATGCGGATGAAATTCAAGCCACTGCTGCCCGGATTTTGGGCGAGCACTTAGGAGCCAGCCGCGTCATCTACGCTGAAGTATTGCCGGGCGGCAAGGACGTAATTGTCCACAAAAACTATACAAACGGTGTTGCCGAGTTGATTGGGCAATATCGTCTGGATGAGTTTGGACGCAATTTGACCGATGATCATCGCACGGGGCAACCAGTGATTGTTCCTGATGTGGCGAACAGCCTCAAATTTACAGACAGCGAAAAGGCAATGTATCGGGCGATCGATATTGCGGCATATCTCACTGTCCCCCTGATCAAAAATGATCAATTTGTGGCGCTGCTGACGGTTCATCAGGCAATCCCACGTGAATGGACTGAGCGCGAGGTGAAATGGGTCGAAGAGACAGCAGAGCAGACCTGGACGACTGTCGAACGTGCCCGCACTGAAGCCGCGCTACGCGAATCTGAAGCGAAATATCGCACGTTATTTGAGTCGATCGACCAGGGCTTGTGCATCTGCGAAATGCTGTTTGATGAGCAGGGTCAGCCGAACGATTACCGCTTTCTAGAAGTAAATTCAGTGTTTGAAAAACTCACTGGATTGGAGCAAGCAGCAGGTAAACGAATGCGGGAACTGGCTCCTAACCATGACGCTTATTGGTTTGAGATCTATGGCAGAGTCGTGCAAACCAGGGAACCCGTTCGGTTTGAGAATTACGCCAGCGCCCTAAAGCGTTGGTTTAGTGTCAACGCCTTTTGCATTGGTGAACCACAAAACAATCAATTTGCTGTTTTATTTACCAACATTACTGAGGCAAGACTTGTCGAAGATGAACGCAAACAGGTAGAAGCTGCTCTGCGTCAATCTGAAGAGCACTATCGCCGGTTGTTTGAGTCGATCGACGAAGGCTTTTGCACCATTGAAGTGCTATTTGATGCCGATGACAAGCCGTTTGATCACCGCATTTTGCAAGCGAATCCAGCCTTCGAGCGGCAGTCTGGCATTGCCAACCCAGAAGGCAGAACAGCAAGCGAACTCGCCCCAGGACTAGAACAGCATTGGAATGACCTTTACGCACAAGTTATTAATACAGGTGAGTCTATCCATACTGAAGTGCGATCGGATGCGCTCGATCGCTGGTTTGACGTTTTGGTTTCACGGGTTGGCGATGCAGCAAGGCGTCAGATCGCGGTCGTATTTACCGACATCAGCGATCGCAAACAGGCAGAAGTCACCCTGCAGCAAACCTCAGCCGAACTTGAAAGCCAAGTGCGAAAGTTTGATGCAACGCTTTCAACTATCACCGATTCTGTGTTTAGCTTTGACCGCGATGGGCGGTTTCTTTACGCCAATCAAGTGTTGCTCGACCTGTGGGGAATCACGACAGCGGAGGCGATCGGCAAAACGATGGCTGATCTTAACTATCCTGCAGACGTTGAGCAGCAAGTGCTGGATGATCTGCAACGAGTCTTAGAAACCGGAAAGAGCGTTAGAAATGAAATTCCCTATATGAGTCCAACTGGAGTCGAGGGCTACTTCGAATATATTCTTAGCCCCGTGTTTGCTGCCGATCGCACCGTCGAATCGGTCGTCGGTTTATCTCGCGACATCAGCGAGCGCAAACAGGGAGAAAAAGCTTTGCGGGAAAGTGAAACCCAACTGCGATTCATGTTGGATGCCTCCCAAATTGGCGCGTGGGAGCTTGACCTGACAACGGAACCCCACACTGCTCATCGATCGCTCAGACACGATCAAATCTTTGGCTATGAATCGCTGCTACCGAAATGGAGCTATGAAATCTTTTTAACCCATGTTCACCCGGATGATCGCGCCGCTGTGAATGAAAAATTTCTTGAAACTCTTTCCGCCAGCACGAATTGGAACTTTGAATGTCGAGTCATTCACCCCAATCAAAGTATTCATTGGATTTGGGTGCGCAGCAGTATTTACTGTGACGCTAGCGGCACGCCCACTCGGTTGCTGGGCATGGTAGTCGATATTACCGATCGTAAGCAGGCAGAAGCCACCATTTTGCAACGGGAAGCGCAGTTTCGCCAGCTCGCGGATGCGATGCCGCAACAGGTTTGGATAACTGATGCTGAAGGCAACACGCAGTATGTGAATCAGCAGTGGACTGCTTACACTGGGCTGACCTTAGAGCAGACTCAAGACATTCAATACGCAATTCAAGTGATTCATCCTGATGATTTTGAGATGACGGGTGAAAGGTGGAGGACTGCGCTTACCACGGAAACCCCTTATCAAGCTGAATTTCGCTTGAAACACTGGACTACTGAGACCTATCATTGGTTTCTCTCCCGCGCGATCGCCATTCGTGACGCTCAGGGACAAATTGTGCAGTGGTTTGGCACTAGCACAGACATCGAAGAATTTAGACGCGCCCAGGCTGAACGAGAACAGCTCTTACAGCAAGAACAAATCGCACGAGAAGCCGCTGAGAACGCTAATCGGATCAAAGATGAATTTCTCGCGGTGCTGTCCCATGAATTGCGATCGCCTCTCAACCCGATTTTAGGCTGGACACAACTGCTGCAAAGCGGCAAACTCGACGCTGCTCGTCAGATTAATGCCTTAGACACGATCGAGCGCAACGCCAAACTACAAGCGCAACTGATTGAGGACTTGCTCGACATTTCTCGCATCATGCAGGGCAAACTCACTCTAACAGCGACTTCGGTTAGTTTGGCATTTGTGATTGCTGTTGCTGTTGACACTGTGAAGTTAGCGGCCGACGCAAAAAATATTCAAATTACGCTTGATCTTGATCCAGATGTTGCTCCAGTCTCTGGCGATGCTGCCCGGCTGCAACAAGTGGTTTGGAACCTGCTTACTAATGCGATCAAGTTCACAGACAAGGGCGGCCAGGTAACGATCCAACTGAAGCAAGTTACTAATGCAATGGCGCAAATTCGAGTCATCGATACAGGAATGGGAATCAGTCCGCAATTTCTGCCCCACGTGTTTGAGCATTTTCGGCAAGAAGACGGCTCAACGACTCGCAAATTTGGCGGTCTAGGATTGGGACTAGCGATCGTGCGACAAATTGTGGAACTCCACGGCGGTACGGTCAAAGCAGAAAGTAGAGGCGAGCAGCAAGGTGCGACCTTTGTCGTGCAGCTACCGGCCCTACAGCCGGCAACGCCAATCCTCCCTGAACAAAACCAGCTTCAATCCGCTTCAGAAACACGCTTAGACAAGGTGCAAGTTTTGCTCGTCGATGACGATACCGATACTCGTGAGTTTCAGACCTTTCTGCTAGAGCAGCACGGGGCAACCGTAACAGCCGTTGCTTCAGGTATAGAAGCGTTGCAGGCTTTGGAGCAGTGGCTCCCCGATGTCATAGTCAGCGATATTGGCATGGAAGAGATGGATGGCTACAGCCTAATGCAGCAGATTCGCTCCCGCCCACCCGCTCAGGGATGTATGGTGCCAGCGATCGCGCTCACGGCTTATGCTGCCGAAGTCGACCAAGAAAAAGCGCTCCAAGCAGGCTTTCAAACCCATTTGGCGAAACCGTTGGAGCCAGAACGATTTGTCAAGGAGATTATCACCTTGCTCAAGCCAAATCGAATCTAGACATTGTGCCCCGCCACAAGTAGTGCCACTTTTTTACATTATGAGAACATTACACAGAAATCCTTTTCCAAAAATAAGTTGTGCGGCTAGTTAATCGCAGAAGGCGTAAGTAAAAGGCCACTGGTGAGAGTTTGGCACCAAGCTATACGGAGATGACTTGTTACTTGGAAGAATAGATTTGTGTAGTAGAAATCTGTGCAACCATTTCTGCACGCGACGAAACTTTTAGCTTACGGAACATTCGCTTCAAAGCCTGCTTGACGGAATTCTCAGCAATCCAAAGTTCACTGCCGATCTCTGCATTGGTTCGCCCCAAAGCTACCAAGTCAGCAATTTGTAACTCATACCAATTACATATGAGTGTGCGTCAAAATGGAAGGTACTGCTAGTGCTTGAGGGAAAAGGCATGGGACGCCCGTTCATCGTTGAGATTGCAGAAAGCGAAGCGCAGTTGAAGAAGACGCTTCAAC